>Ga0123519_10000042_pt1 | contig 189924 bp, 144 predicted proteins | sample YelNatPaOPRAMG02_FD_87396 | JGI IMG/M metagenome (GOLD analysis project Ga0123519, IMG submission 87396) | Hot spring microbial communities from Yellowstone National Park - Yellowstone National Park OP-RAMG-02 (version 2) | ecosystem: Environmental > Aquatic > Thermal springs > Hot (42-90C) ... | reverse complement strand
CGTCCGCCTTCAGCAGAATCTGAGCGCGACGGACCTTCTGGCTCGTCCCCTTCAGCTTGCGAATGACCTCCTGGCATTTCTGACGTTCTTCTTCGGTCAGCCGGACAATATACTTCTTTCGCACGGCAACCCTCCTTGGCAAAAGGAAATGGAAACGACCACACATCCTATTCCATCCCACCTACCAGCACAATCCCAAAATTTGCCTGTGACGGAGCACTACAACAACTTTGCCCCTGTGGGATCTCATCGTCTTTTGGAAAAGTGCGGGCAGGTTGGCACCATCTTCCATTGGCACGTGGCTCTTTGGGCTGATAATCTATAGTTTTGCACATCCAATGGACTCCAGGTAAGTGAGCTTCATCTCAGATGACAGAAGAGCGCGTTCAACTGGCTATTCAGCCTCTTGATAAAACCGCGTCGGTAACGCCGGGGACCCCATTTCTCGAAATCGCACGGCAGCTTGGCGTCCCGCTGAACCTCCCCTGCGGCGGAGAGGGCCATTGTGGCAAATGCCGGATTCGCGTCGTCCACGGAACCGCCCCCACAACTCAAGCCGACCTGCGACACCTAAGTCGGGAAGAGATCGCGGAAGGACATCGGCTGGCCTGTCAGCTTGTCGTCACATCCCCGCTGGTGGTGATCATCCCGCCTGAGGCGCTGGCCACCGGCCACCATCAAATCCTCACTTCGAGGGGAGAACTCCGCCTGCGCAAGGGGACGCCACCATTTTACAAACACCTCATCACACGACTTGACACCTCCGAAGCGCGATCGCTTGTGGACAGGATACATCGCCAGACCGGCGCGCAGCCTCTCACGTTCAGCGCCATCGCCGAACTCGCCCGGTACGCTCACACAGAACACACGCTCACCGCTTTGGTTGCCGAAAAAAGCATCGTGGGATTTGAACCGGGCGATACGCGAGAAAGAAACTTCGGTCTGGCCTTTGATTTGGGCACCACAACCCTGGTGGCTTCGCTTGTGGATGTTAACGCTGCCACGCCGATTGCGGTGGCCGCGCGGCTTAACCCCCAGACTCAGTTCGGCGACGATGTGATTTCCCGGATTCAGTTCGCGTGTGAAAGACCCGACGGGCTGCAACAACTTCAGCACGCGGTTTGCCAGGCTTTAAACGATCTTGCCCAAACTGTTATTCGGGACGCGGGGATTTCCCGGAATGAAATCTACCAGGCGGCCTGCGCAGGCAACACCACGATGCAGCATCTTCTGTGCGGATTCCATCCTTTCAGTTTGGGTCGGTATCCGTTCACCCCGGTTACTCTGGGATCCGTCTCCTGCCAGGCCAGGGACATCGGCTTGGAGCTGCATCCGGAGTGTCACCTCTATGTGTTTCCGGCCATCGGCGGTTTTGTGGGTGGTGACACGGTGGCTGGCGTTCTTACCAGCGGACTGCTGGAGGGGGAGACACCGGCACTGCTTGTCGATCTGGGGACCAATGGCGAGATCGTCGTCTACGATGGCCAGAACCTCCACGCCGCCGCCACTGCGGCCGGTCCAGCCTTTGAAGGGGCCAAGATCAGTTCCGGCATGCGTGCCACCCAGGGCGCCATCGAACACGTATGGCGCGATGAGGGGGGCGAGTTGCGTTACCGGGTGATTGGAAATCAGCGGCCCACAGGCATGTGTGGATCGGCTCTGCTCGACCTGCTCGCGATCCTTCTCGACGCCGGCATCATCGACCCGCAAGGAAGGCTGACGGGATGCAACGCCCGCCCTGAGATCGCGGGATCGCTTGGTTGCGGACCGCTTTGTGAGCGGATCGTTGTGCACGAGGGGCGTCCGGCTTTTCTTGTGGTGCCAGGAGAAGAAACGTCCTCCGGGCAGCCGATTCTCCTCACACAGCAGGACGTGCGTCAGCTCCAGCTCGCCATCGGGGCAATACGGGCGGGAACGGAAATACTGCTGGGGCGATTAGGGCTGTCTGCCTCGGACGTGCAGGCGGTCTATTTGGCGGGCGGGTTTGGCAACTACATTCGTCGGCGTCACGCCCAAAGGGTGGGCCTGCTTCCCTCAGCCATTCCCACGGCTCGCATTCGATTCTGCGGCAATACGTCCCTGTTTGGGGCCGAACTTGCGCTCGTGTCCGCCGAGGCCCGGCGCCATGCCGAAGAGCTTGCCCGGATGGTCCAGCATGTCGATCTGTCGGCGGACCCCGATTTTCGATGGAAATTCGCCGAAGCAATGATCTTCCCCGAGCAAAGCCTCATCCACCCCGAAGCTGACCGGGCGTGACATGCGATTTGGGCGGAGACGTGGGGAAAATGATCGGGCCCAAATCGGTCAGTGACCGCCGCAGCCCGGGCAACCACCGCCACGGGGATAATTGGGGTTGTTGATCACGAAGCCGCGGCCCATCGGGCTGTCCACAAAATCGATAATTGTGCCGTCCAGGTGAAGAGCGTATTTCTTGCGGGTAACCAGGGAAATGCCGTTCGATTCGTAACGAAAATCCAGCTTGGGATCGTATTCCGTATCAAAACCAAGGGAATACTGCAACCCAGAGCATCCGCCCCCGCCGATCGCCATCCGCAGAACAGTATTGGAATCGAGTTTCTGCTCTTCAATGATGCGTTTAATCTCTGATGCCGCTACTGGGGTCAGACTCACTGCCATAAAGATCTCAACCTCCGCTACGAGTTTTCTGCATTCGCACAAAAGTGACAAAATCGGAATTTGCACTCGGATACTTTACGCCTTCGGCCCGTATTCCAACATGTGTCCGAGCGAAGACGTTCATCTAATCGTATGCAACTCGCCCGGCCGAGCCAAGTCGGGCGCGCCGATGCATCCCCCCTCTCTGCTAAAACCGCTCAGATGGCATGGGCGCGATGTGTTGTAGGGGCAATTCATGAATTGCCCCTACCGTCGGAGTGGAGGGGCATGCTTGTCGTGCCCGACGAACGGGAACGGATGATCAAACGTCGGACGGCGGACCTGAACAAGCAGGTCCCTCCGAGATGTGGAGTGCGGGGCTTTAGCCCCCCTTTCGGCGCGGGACTTCAGTCCCTGCCGAAGTCAATGGAATATCGAATGTTGACAAACGGACCTGACAGGCGGGGCCCTCCGAGAAATGCTTCGGAGGGACATGCTTGTCGTGCCCGTTGAAACCCAATAGACAATCCAAATGTTGAAAAGTGGACCCGACAACCTGACAAGGAGGTCCCTCCGGGCTTAATCTCGTTCGCGCTGAGCCCGCGTGGACGTTCGCGTCCGTATCGGCGGAGGAAAAGTGAGGATATTTCACCCAAAATGGGGAATGGTACCGCTAAGGCCGCCGAGAAAACGATGGAAAGTCGGCCCTGCGAAAGAATCCGTTGTCCCAGTCCTTTTTCGGTGGACCTGCAGGCTCTCCAACGGTGCGGGTATTTCGCTAGGGGAACGTCATGCGGTAAGCTAAAGGGAGTTTCGGGAATGTCCCTAAAGATGGGTCATCCGTAGGATGGAACAGGCGCGACGGCGGCCGGCGAACGCGAAATACTCCCGGATGAGGGCAGCTTTTTGCCGCACCGTAGAAACGCAGGATCCGCGAAATCGACGGGCCCGTTGTGCGATTGCATTCCGGATTGAGTGACGGTTTATGGAATTCGAGCTGATTAACTTTTTCCGTCAACGGATACCCAAATATCCCTGCGTCCGCGTCGGAATCGGGGATGACGCCGCGGTGATCGACCTTGACATCCAGCAATGCGTCATCACGACGGACGTGCTCATGGACGGGGTGGATTTCATCAGCAGCCAGGCCTCGCCGGAGCAAATCGGGCGGAAGGCCCTTGCCGTCAACCTCAGTGATCTCGCCGCTATGGCTGCTTCTCCGAAGGCTTGCGTGGTGGGGCTCGTTCTGCCGCAAAAGGGCGGAATGGAACTGGCCAAGCGACTTTATGAGGGCCTGCTCCCGCTCGCCCGCGACTTTCAAATCGCAGTGGCGGGGGGAGACACAAACAGTTGGGATGGTCCCTTGGTCATCAGTGTCACGGCTCTGGGCCTACCGCCGCCTGGCGGCGTGCTCTCCCGGAGCGGGGCCCGGCCGGGAGACCGCATCATCGTCACGGGCGATTTTGGGGGATCCATACTGGGCAAACACCTGACCTTTACCCCCCGAGTCTGGGAAGCTATTTTCCTGTATCGCTCATACGAGATCCACGCGGGGATTGACGTCAGTGATGGTCTGGCCCTCGATCTGTGGCGGGTGACCCAGGAAAGCGGGTGTGGGGCCGTTGTTCACGCCGATAGCGTGCCCATATCGGAAGCTGCCTGCCGAATAGTCAAGCAGGAAAAAGGCAAGCAGAAACCGCTTGATCGTGCACTCTACGACGGGGAGGACTTCGAGCTGATCCTGGCCGTCCCGCCTGCCGAGGCGGAACGCATGCTCAGGGATCAGCCCCTTTCCGTTAAACTCACGGACATTGGCGAGTTTGTTGCGGAGAAAGGGCTCTGGTTGGAAAAAGGGAAAAAACGAACAGCTCTTCCGCCCAAGGGCTATGAGCACAAATTCACCTGATTGGGCGCACAATCGTGATGGACCGCGGATACGATGGACAGTTTTGCGGCGTGATTTGATGACTTTGTGTTCAAAGTTCTTCAAAGCAGATGTCAGACAATCCAGCCACGAAAGCGGACTACATTATCGTTTCCAACAGTGAGGAAACGACTCGGAAAATCGGCGAGCTTCTGGCGGGGCTGCTCTCACCCCCGTCATTGGTGGGTCTGATTGGACCACTGGGGTCGGGAAAGACGAGATTTGTGCAAGGGCTGGCCCGCGGGTGTGGAGTGGCCGAGGCGGCCGTCATCAGTCCCACCTTTGTGCTCATTCATGAATACCCCGGTAAGATACCCGTTTTCCATTTTGACGTCTATCGCCTCAAAGACAGCGAAGAATTTCTCGAATTGGGGGTGGATGAATACCTCCAAAAGCAGGGTATCTGCGTTGTGGAATGGGCGGACAGGGTGGCGGACGTGCTTCCCCCAGATCGGCTGGATATAGAGCTGAGCATCGTGGATTCCTCCACCCGCCGCGTCATTCTAAGGCCTTTGGGGGAACATTACCGTCAGGTAGCCGGGAAAATGATATCAATTTGGCATCACCACTCTGGGGCAAACAAGTGTTGAGATCAAACTGACAACGCCGAGCACGGGCTCCAAATCCTCGCGCAGTCCTGGGCCGGTCTCGTGGGACGTGCCGGTTGTTTAATCTTATGGGAGTTCCTCCAACGGCTTGGCCATTGCTCGACGATATCTTAGCAGGCTGGAATATGGCCGCTGGGATCACCAAAGGCCGCAAGACGACCAACTAATGCCGTCCGGCGAGGGATTCGACCACGCCGACGGTACGCAATAGGATGAATGGGGGGATAAACTATCACTCGCGACTCCCACCTGGTGGGCTTAGGGAGTAATGGTCATGAAGCGATCCAAACTTTTTGCCACGGCTGTTCTGGGATTTGTCATGCTTTTCGGCGTTATGGCCGGAATACCGAGCACCTTTGCACAGACGACGGGGAGTAGCCTCTTTGGCACCTCGCAAACTCTGGGAAGCAGTCTCACGCCGGGCACCAGCACGCGGATTTCCGGGAGCAATCGGGCCAGTACGGGGTTAGGCACCTCAACTTCCATTCCCATTACCAGCGGCCAATTCATGAATATTCAGTCCGTCAACATGGCAGAGCAACTTTTTGGAAGCTCGGATACCTTCGTCGGGGCGGAGGCCTCCGAGGCGTTTAATCCGCTGAGTGTGCAGGGCACCGGGACAAGCCGTTCCGGCATGACTTCCGGGTTGACAAGTCGCGGCTCTCTTTCCACGTTGGGGCGGAGCACCCTGGGGACGTCGCTTCTAGGTGGCCGCAGCCTCTTGGGTTCCAACCGATCCACGCTGGGTTCCCGTACCTCCTCGCGATTTGGAATTGCGGGACGCGGTCGGACGCAACAGGATATTATTCCCTCCGCACTTCGGGTGGGATTCAGTGCCCCGCAACCGGCAGCTCAAACGGTGTCGCAGGAATTGACGGCCCTGGTTTCGCGGGTCACCAGCCAGCGATTGGCCAACGGCACTCCGCCCAATATTCAGGTGGCCGTCGAAGGCCGGACGGCGATCCTCAAGGGGACGGTTCCCTCAGCGAATGATCGGCTTGTGCTGGAACGGTTGCTCCTGCTGGAGCCGGGAATTGATAAGGTTCAGAACGAACTGGTGGTTGCTGGCCCAACCGGCCAATAAGCGTCCCCGGACTGACGGGAGCTTCCGGCGGGGAGTACGTGAGCGGGCTTCCCGGTGGCGACCAGCGGTGAAATTGACGCTCTCCAGGTCGGGAGGTTCTTTCCCCGTTTGCTTTTGCCTCCTGGTCACTGTTCTGTGATCCTGGGAGCACATTGGCCGGTGACGCGGCTTCGAGGGTGGATGACGCCTGGCGCGGGGGCGACGTAACAGATCCATCGTTCTCCGAAATGGTGGGACCGGTTGGACCCACCTGCCCGTGACGCGAAAGGTTCAAAGTCAACGTCTGCATCCGCCGTCGCGCCGTTGCACCGTTGTCAGACTGACTGCGTTCAGCTTCGGGATTGTCCGACGTGGACGAAGCCTTACTTTCCCGGGCAGCCGTCCCAGCGGCCGGGATGACTCCGGCCGATCCACTTGTCCCGCTTTGTGTTGTAGAAGTCGGCACGACCGCGCGGTCCTGAACGACCTTGAGTTGAGCCGTGGGTTGCGCTGCTGCCCCATTCTGGCTTGTCTGCCCGGCGAGAAAGGAAGAATCCAAACCGGGGAGGAAAACCCTCGCCTGCTCGCTGACCACCGATGGACCATTTTCCGGAATAAACCGGGCGATGAGGCTGATTCGCTGGGCTTTGGGGGAAAATTCATCCCAGGGAATCAGGATGTTGTAGGACGGTCCCAGTTTGGAGTCCGAGTAAACCTTTTCCAGTTGCTCATTGGTGAAGACAAATTTCCGCACGGGCTTCAGGTTCTCGGGCGGCGGTAAATTGTCGTCAAAGGCATAGACGACCAGGGTTCCCCGCACTTTCATGGGGCGACTCATGTCGGCCGGGTAGAAATAAACGCGACCGCCGAACCCCCGATAAGGGGGGCCGGAACGGCGTTCGATGAGCGCTTCTGTCCAGAACACCACAACGGACTGCACTGGCTTATCGGAAGCCTCCTGCCAGGGAATATTCCGCCGCAGGTCGAACCGCGCGCACCCAACCGCCAAAGCCGGAAGGGCCGCGAGGGTGCAAATCCAGAGCGGCAAATTCCCGGTTTGTGCCCCCGGCTTCTCGCTGACGGTTCCATCCGGGGTTGGGGTTTTGCTTCCTTGCCAATTCCACCGCATATGTGTCGATCTCCGTATCCCGGATTTCCGTTATGCCGACGTCCTTGGATGTGCCGTCCTATCGTCCCGATGGCGATCCCGTTGGGCGTGTTCTTGTAGCACCGGAAGACGCACCAGTTTCCTGCCGAAATGGATTGGAAGGATCGACCGGAGCACTATCGGAGATATGGCTGACACCCACCTGTTCGGTCGGCGTCCCATAGCCAGGCGTTGGAACGGGAGCTCCCAGGATGGGCGACGGGCTAAACTGGCTTTGTGCATCGTTCATCGGCTGCGTGGGTTGCGCTCCCGAAGGTGCGGGCGTGGGAATCACCTCCTGCCGTTCGGTGCTGGGGGTTGCCGGTGTGGGCATGGGCCCCTGTTCGACGTTGCCTGTAGCGGGCGGGGCCATGCCGTCGTGAAGCGCCACCACATCCGCCAGACACCAGTGCATCCGGGCGGCTTCGATCTGTTTCACACGCTCGATGTCCTCTTCGGATCGGACCACGTGTGGCGTGAGAATGATGAGCAACTCGGACCGCGAGGATTCGTCAATGTCGTAGCGGAAGAAATGTCGCAGGATGGGAATATCACTCAGTCCAGGGATTCTCCGGTTAGTCACCGACCGGCTCTTGGTAATCAGCCCGGCCAGGATGATTGTCTGACCATCGGCAGCGCTGACCGTAGTCTGGGCACGCGTGGTGTTGATTCGCGGCGAGCGAATGACCTGCCCGGCAGCAGAGACCGAAATCGGTATCCCTTCAGACTCGGGACCGACATCGGATTTTTCCGCATTGATCTCCATCACCACCTGACCATCGGGACTGATCCGCGGGCGAACCAGGAGGATCAGACCGGTGTTGGTGAAACTCACGCTGTTCACCTGCACGTTCTGCGTCACAGAAGTTCCGGTAATCGTGGGAACCTGCTGACCAACCTGGACGAAGGCCGGCTGATTGTCCAGGGCCATGACCTGCGGCCGGCTGAGAACGTCCAACCGGCGTTGCTGACGGAGTGCGCGGATCAATACGCTCACCGCTTCGCTGGATGCAGAAAGCACCATACCGCCGAAACCGAGCGTGGAATTCCCACGGCCGACCCCGAAGTTGGAGATCGCCTGGGCACCGACCACATCCGGCGATGGCGCGGAGGTGTTGTTACCCAGCGGACCTGTGCTGTTGAAGAGGAATCCCGGCACCCCGGCAACGCTGCGGTTGAAGAGGATCGGGTCCTGAATACCCAGCTCAATGCCGAACTCGTCCGTGTTGCTCAGTTGCACTTCGGCAATGAGCACCTGGATGAGGACCATGGGCGGTCGCTCATCAAGCCGCGTGATGATTTCCGCGATTTGGTCGTAGTATTCCGGCGTGGCGCTGACGATGAGGCTGTTGCTCACCGGTTCCGGAACGATGACGACTTCTTTGCTCAGGAACTCAAACGTGCTGAAGGCGTTGACGTTTAACTGGCGGACCTGCCGCTCATTCGTCAGATAGGTGTTGATGGCGCTGGCCACATCGTTGGCCGGGGCATTTTTCAGGCGGAATACCTCCGTCTTTCGCTTGATAATTTCCGATTCGTCAAGCCTGAGGAGAATGGCTTCCACGACGGCCAGATCACCCGCTGATCCGCTGGCGATGATGCTATTGGTCCGCACGTCCACGGCAAATCGCAAGGGAATCAGGGAGCTTTCGCCCTCTTGTGCCCCTGTTCGGTAAGCCGGCTGAGCGGCTGCGCCGGCGGCTCCCGCGGTCACTGTGAGCGTCTGTCCAAACAGGGTCTGCAACATGTCGGCCAGGGCCTGGGCATCTCCGTTGACGATCGTGAACACTTTAACCTGGGCTTCCGCCGACGGAAGCCGATCGAGTTCCGCGATAAGAGCGGCAATGAGGGGCATGCTGTCGGAAGGAGCAGACACTACCAGGGCGTTGGCACGCACGTCAGCGGTAATCCGCACATCCGTCACGATCCCCGATTCGAGCAACTGTTTGCCTTCGGTATCGACGGTGAGGAACCGCAGCCGGGTGGAGCGGATTTCCTGCTGCTGCTGCCCTGCTGCCTGTGCTGTGGTCACCTGACCGGTCGCCGTCTGTCGAAGCGCTCCTGCCGCGCCTGTGGCTGATATGGCCTGTTGCAGAACCGTAGCCAGTTCACTGGCCAGCGAGTTTTTCAGCGTGAACACGCGGATTTCATTGACCGCCTCGGTGGTGGGCACGTCCAGTTTGGCGATCATTTGCTCGATTTCGAGCATATCCCGAGGAGATGCCTTGACGATCACCGTGTTGGACCGGAAGTCCGACGTGATGAGAATCCTTGTTCCCAAACCTCCTCGGTTCTGATAAAAGGTCGTCAGCCGTTGCTCCACCGTGGTAGCCGAGGCGTGCTTGAGCGGGAACACTTTGAATTCGGTTTCGGGTGAAACAGGCCGATCCAGCTTCCCAATGAGCTCCAGGACGGTGCGAATGGCTTCCTGGCGCCCCACCAGAAGAATGGCGTTGGGTTTGACCAGGGCGATCATGGTGATGGGGCCGCGTCGAGCGGCATACACGGCCTGATAAACCTGGTTGAGGATCGTCAACAGGGCCTCGCAGTCCACGTGGCGGAGGAGCACCACGCGGATTTCCGGTTCGGTCTCCACACTGAGTTCTTCGATTTGCCGGATGATCTGCATCACCCGTTCCACGTCTCGCCGATTACCCCGGATCACCAACACGTCCAGTCCCTCGAGGTATTCAATCTGGACCGGTCCAACAAGACCGCCTCCTCCGGCGGGCGTCTCCGCACCCGGGGCCTGCTCCGCACCGGGGGCCGGTGGTTGCGGCTGTCCTTCGGCGGGCGGCGGCTGGGAGGGCTGCGTCTGACTGGGTTGTGGCGGCTGTGATTGTTCCTGGTTCTCGGGCTGCTCGACTTGAGCAATCAGATTCGTGCCGATATTCTCCGCTTCGGCTTCGCTGGCCGTGGTATTGGCCACGCGAACCGCCCGGGTCAATTGGTGCACACTTTCTGCCTTGGTGGCACTGAGCGGAACAAGCCGCACCGTTCTTGTTTCCGTGTTGGGAGGTCCATCCAGCGCGTGGATGAGCTGGCGGGCAGCAGGCATCGCCCAGGCAGGTCCCCGCACCTGGATGCGATTGGTCTGTCGGTCGAAACTCAGACTGAGCTTTTCCCCGGTCCGCAGCGTGATTTGATAGCCAGACGGCTGAGTCGACCCGGGCGCTAGCACTGGCTCCAGGGCCGGTCCAAGGGTTTCCTTAAGAAACGCTTCGACCTGCGCCACCTGTGCGTTCCACAAAGGGGCGTCCTCGGTGATCTGCAGGCCGCTGGAAACTGGTGCTGAGTGCGGGCTGGTTTGACCGGTGGCCGGGCCTGCCGCACTCCCCGCGTTTGCCGGTGTAGCCGATCCGATTGGGCCGGGAAGCGGTGGCAGCAGTCCATCTGATGGCGTCTCGGCGCCGACGGGGAGAACTCGCACCGGGCCTCCCCTCCCGGAGAGACTCGCCTGACCCGGTTGTTGGTTCATGACCATCCCTGCAATAGCCATTTGAGCGTCTTCCGGAGCCACCACGAGAAGCTGGGACGTGCGGTTGTCCACCGTAATGCGGACATCCTGCCTGCCTGCATATTGGGCGCGGAGCTGGGAAGCGATGGTTTCAATACTTGCCCGCGGGAGAGGGTAATTCTTGACCACGATGGGAGGATTTCGAGGAACCTGCTGGGTCGAGCTCTCAGGTGACGGCTGGTCCAAAGCCCTGATGACGCTGCTCACCACTTGCAGGTCTTGCTCCGTACCGGAGATCAATATCCGCTGATTCTGAGCATCAACGGTCACCCGCGCGGAAGGCGAAAGAAGCTGGCGGATGACCGGCTCGATTTGCTCCGGCGGTGCATGTCGGAGCTGAAATTCTCTGAAGGGAGCGTTTTGGGCAAAACCCCGTGAAGCAACCAGACAGAGACCCGCGGCCAGGACGATGACCAATCCCGCTTTGCCAAGCCACGCAGCGAATGGGCCGTTGAGCCGTGCAATCATGGAATGCCCTCGACTGTCTTGAACGCCTAACAACCTCGTGTCAACAAGGAGACCATCGACACCACCGTCCAAGCCCGTGTCATCCTCATAATCGGCAAAACTTTCCCAGTCATTCACAAAGACTTTATCGGTTAGACAAGATTTGACGACGAAAGACGAGAACAGAGAAAGCCGGGAAAGAATGAACAGATTAGACAAATTAAGAAGAGAACTCAAAAACAGCAGCTTGAGTTCGGCTATTGGGCCGCTTTGCGACCTGCCCGCCGAGTTCGACCGCGAAATTGCTCCTGCCACTTACGTATCTTTTCGAATGCCTCGAGCGGCGTCAGGCGGTTGAGGTCGAGTTCCCGCAGTTCTTCCACAAGAGGATGTTCCAGCGGTTCGAAGAAAGTAAGCTGAATTGCCCGGCCGTCACCTGTCGTCAGCTCCCGGGATGGTCCCGCCAGTGTCTTACTGCTTCCCAAATGGGCCGACTCCAGCCCCATCAGGATCTCCTTGGCCCTTTCGATGACGGGACGGGGCACCCCCGCAAGCTGGGCCACATGGATGCCGTAACTTTTGTCTGCCGCGCCGGGAACAATTTTGTGCAAAAAGACGACCTGGTCCTGCCATTCTCGGACGGCCACGTTGTAGTTCTTGACTCCCGGCAGGAGTTCGGCCAGTTCCGTCAGCTCGTGATAATGGGTGGCGAAAAGAGTCCGGCAACCGATCCGGTTGTGCAGATACTCCACAACCGCCCAGGCCAGCGAAATGCCGTCATACGTGCTTGTGCCCCGGCCGATTTCATCGAGAATGACCAGGCTCCGTTTCGTGGCGGAGTTGAGAATCCGGGCGGTTTCGATCATCTCCACCATGAACGTGCTGCGGCCACGGGAAAGATCGTCGCTCGCACCGACCCGGGCAAATACCCGATCTGCTACACCGATGGTGGCCTCTTTCGCTGGAATAAATGACCCCATTTGTGCCATAATGACAAGCAGCGCAGCCTGCCGGATGTAGGTACTCTTGCCCGCCATGTTGGGTCCTGTGATGAGAATGACGGGCGCCGCCCCTTCTCCACAATGAAGATCGTTGGGCACAAAGGTCCCTTCTGGTTGCGTGAGGTCAAGAACCGGATGGCGGCCCTCCAGGATCTCCAGAACAGGCTCTTCTACCAGTCGGGGACGGCAGTAGCTCCGTTCTCTCGCCAACTCAGCCCAGCCGGACAAAACGTCAAGTTCGGCCAGCGCTCCCGCCGTGGCCTGGAGGACTCCCCGATGGGCGAGCACGCTCTCGCGAAGTTCCACAAAAAGCTGGTATTCCAGCTCCTTGGCCCGCTCGTCCGCCGAAAGGACCTTTTCCTCGTACTCCTTCAATTCGGGTGTGATGAATCGCTCGGCGTTTTTGAGCGTCTGTTTGCGGAAATACTCGGGAGGAATCTTATCCCGGTGTGTGTTTGTGACCTCGATGTAATAGCCGAAAACCTTGTTGTAGCCTACCTTCAGAGAAGGAATTCCCGTTCGCTGAATTTCCTGAGCCTGATATCGGGCGATCCATTCCTTGCCCCCACGGGCCAACTCTCGGAGCTCGTCCAGTTCGGCGTGATAACCATCTCGGATGAAACCTCCCTCCGTAGCGGCGAGTGGACACGGGTCCACCAGCGCTGCGGAGAGACGGCTCTCCAATTCCGGACAGGCGTCCACGGTTTCCCCGATCATGCGGAGTCGATCACTCTCACCGGTCGCCAGAAGTTCCTTAAGCGGTGGGATCTGGCGCAAGCTCTTCGCCACACTCAGCAGATCGCGAGGGGTGCAGCGCCCCGTGGTGATGCGTGTGATCAACCGCTCCAGATCGAACACCCGGCGGAGATGTTCCCGAATTCGCTGGCACAGATCGGGACGTTCGAGCAACTCGGCGACCGCATCCTGACGCTGGCGAATGGCCTCAATATCGGTCAAGGGGGCAGCCAGCCACTCGGCAAGCAGACGCGCCCCCATGCCGGTCACAGTCCGGTCCAGGACCCACAGGAGGGTTCCCTCGCGCTGGCCTTCGCGCATCGTTCGCACGAGTTCCAGGCTCCGCCGGGTGGCCTCGTCGATCTCCAAAAACCGGCCGGCCTGATACCGAAGCAACCGCTCGATGTGCGGCAGGCGTGTCTTCTGCGTCTCTTCCAGATAATCAAGAATCGCCCCCGCTGCACACAGGGCCGGTACATCCTGAGCGTCGTCCCAGGAAAAGCCAAAACCCTCAATAGCGCGGGCTCCAAACTGGCGTGTTAAAAGTGGCTCCGCATGGACCGGCGAGAATACCCACGCCGGCCGCCGTGTGACCACCACGCCGTCCAGCCCCGGGAGCGTTTCCGAAGACTCTTCCGGCCAGAGGACTTCCGAAGGGTGAATTCTCACCAGTTCGTCAAGCAGACTTGCGCGGGGAAAAACACCCGCATAAAACCGTCCCGTGGAGAGGTCCACCCAGGCCAGGCCCAATGGATCGCCCAGCGTCACGGCGGCGAGAAAATTTGGCTCGCGGGGATCGAGAAGGGCCTCATCGGTGATCGTTCCCGCCGTGACGATGCGGGTGATTTCCCGCCGCACCAGCCCCTTGGCCAGCTTAGGGTCTTCCACCTGGTCACAGACGGCCACACGAAAACCCGCCGCGAGAAGTTTCGCCAGATACGACTCAAGTTGGTGATGAGGAAACCCTGCCATGGGGATGGCGTCCTCGCCTTTGTCCCGACTCGTCAGGGTGAGATTGAGCGTCTGGGCGGCGATTTTCGCGTCGTCGAAGAACAGTTCGTAGAAGTCTCCCATGCGGAACAGGAGGAGCGCGTCGGGGCACGCCCGTTTCGCCTCCAGGTACTGCCGCATCATGGGAGTGACTCGTTCTTCCATAAAAGCCGAATGCAGGTCCGAACAGAAGGATCAAGGATTTCAGGCCAAGTCGTCGCAATCGGGAAACCCTTTACTACCATCATAAAAGGTTTCCACGCGGCGCATGAAGGACGAGGGACGGTCGTCGGAGAAGGGGCGGACCACCCCAAGCGAGCGGGCTGATCAGACGATTAGCCGCTCTTCTTCCTGGTTCGTGCTGACGGTGATTTCTCCGGCATCTTCCAGGCGGCGAATGATATCCACGATTTGCTGCTGAACCTGCTCCACATTGGAAGCCCGGACGGGCCCGAGATACTCCATCTCCTCCTGCAGAAGAGCCGCCGCCCGACTGGACATGTTCTTGAGAATCTTTTGCTTGAGTTCGTCGCTGGCTCCTTTGAGGGCCATGGCCCACTGCGAGTTTTCGACGTGTTTGAGAATCGTTTGAATATCGCGGTCGCTCAGTTTGGTGATGTCTTCGAACACGAACATGAGGCGGCGGATTTCGTCCACCAACTCCGGATCTTCCTGCGCGAGGGCATCCAGGATGTGCCGTTCCGTGGCGCGGTCGATCACGTTGAGGATCTCCGCCACCGTGGGAACGCCCCCGGCGTTTTCAAACCGCTGGCTCATCACGCTCGCCATGCGGGACTCGAGGCCCTTTTCCACCTCATGGATGATGTCCGGGCTGGTCTGCCCCATCGTGGCGATCCTTTTGATGACGGCCACCTGACGTTCTGGTGGCAATCCCCGGATGATCTCCGCCGCCTGATTGGGGGACAGATGTGACAGAATCAGGGCGATGGTTTGCGGATGCTCATCAATCAAAAACGTGAGGAGGTTCTGGCTATCGACCTTTTGAAGGAAGGCAAACGGCAGGGCCTCGATCGACTGTTTGACGGCCTCCAGCGTGGCGCTAGCGGCTTTTCCCAGGGCCTGCTCGATCAATTCCTTGGCCACCTCCAGGCCGCCTTTTCCCCCAGTCAATTCGGCCGGGCTAGCCTGCGTGAATTCTCGGAGAGCCTGTTCCTGCTCTTCCGCCGTCACCAGCCCCAGGCGTGCAATTTCGATGGTCACCGCCTCAATCTGCTTGGGTTCCAGGCGCGTGAGAATCTGTGTGGCCTGCTCGCGGGGCAGGCTCATGAGAAGAATCGCTGCCTTTCGGATATCGCCGGCCATGACGGATGATTATTTCCCTCGCCAGGCTCAAGCCCACTGGCCAACCTGCCCCGTGGCGCACTCAACGCATTCGGCCTTTGGCTACCGGGGACGCAGCCCTTTTGCGCCCCTCACCTTATAGGAGCGTCACTGTTCTTTTTCTCGCCTTGAATCGTCGCACGCTGGTGGGGACACAGTAATGAACGTGTACACCCCAAAAAGTCATCGGCTTGTCTCAAAGGAATTTCTGAGGGCGAACAGGGCTCAACGTTACTCTAGGAAGAATAGTTAATTTGTAACCCCAGCAAAACCGTTATATTCTCTCCAAACAGCCCTCTCTTACACCATGTCTTGCCATTTTGCCCAGAAAAAACGGGCAGTTGCGGCTCCAATCACTACCTGTGAGCTAAGTATTGATGAGAAGCTTGCGGGACAGGCAAGCAACTTCACGTCGCGACGTTTTTAGAGTATTTCGGCTCCAAATTACTTCTCAAGTGGGCTTTGGCTCATATTCTGTCGAGCTTTTTTCGGATCTTTGGTACTGTCCTCTGCTTTCCAGGTGGTGAGTCTTCACATTTTTTGGAGGAATGAACCCGTGAAACTGCAAACCAAAATCATGGGCTTGTGTGCGGTCGGCGTTGTGTTGACCGCCTCGGTAACAGTCTCCTTAGTCTTCATCAACAAAGGTCGACTGGGCGCCCAGGTGCGCAAGGAAGTGGATCTCCTCGGCCAGGATACCTGCCGTCAGGTAGCGCTGGGCGTCCGCAACATGCTGGAGGTTTTCCACCATTCGTTGCTGGCCAGCCTGGATCGGGCTATCAAGACTGCTTCAGAGATTGCCCGCAACCAGGGCGGATTCTCAATTCATCCCGAGGAAACGGTCACCTGGCAGGCCGTGAACCAGTTCACCAAGCAAAGCCAAACCGTCCAGCTTCCCCGGATGTACATCGGCAACACCTGGTTGGGGCAGGTTACCGATTTCTCCGCTCCGGCCCCGTTTGTGGATGAAATCACCAAACTTACCGGCATGACGTGCACCGTCTTTCAGAGGATGAATTCGCAGGGAGATATGTTGCGGGTGACGACCACGGTTCGCACGGAGCAGGACCGCCGAGCCGTGGGGACGTTTATTCCCGCAGTCAACCCGGATGGATCACTCAATCCCGTCGTTTCCACCGTACTTCGCGGCGAAACATACACAGGGAAGGCATTTGTCGTGAACAAATGGTATCTCACCAACTATGTTCCCATTTTTAACGACAAGCGAGAGGTGATAGGTTGCCTCTACGTGGGCATTCCGCGTGACGACATCGCGGAGCTGCGTCAGGGGATTATGAACATCGTGGTAGGGAAAACAGGTTACGTTTATGTGCTTCAGGGAACGGGAGAAAAGCGCGGCACCTACGTGATCTCACAAGGCGGCAAACGTGACGGAGAATGCATTTGGGAAGCTAAAGACGCGGATGGCCGGTACTTCATCCAGTCAATCATTGATAAGGCCCTCAAGCTCAAGCCGGGCGAATGCGCTTTTGAGCGCTATCCCTGGAAAAACCCAGGTGACAAAACAGCCCGCTGGAAAGTTGCCGCCGTCACCTACTTCGAACCCTGGGACTGGGTGATCGGTGCCGGGGCCTACGAGGACGACTTCCAGGACGCTCTGGGGCGGGTCGACCAGGCCCTCAACAGCATGCTCTGGTGGACGCTGGCCGGTGCCACCACAATGACCCTGGTTTGCTTGGGGGTGTCCTTCTTGGGCACTCGGCGATCCATCCAGGCCCTCCATCGCGTCGTCAATTCCCTCAGGGACATCGCTCAGGGCGAAGGCGATCTGACCAAACGTTTGCCTGAAGAAGGGAACGACGAGGTGGCAGAGCTGGCACAGTGGTTCAACCGCTTCGTGGCACGTCTCCAGGAAATGATCCACCAGGTCGTGGTCAGTGCGGATCAATTCACAGAGGGTGCCCGCATTGTCGCCGAGAGCGCCCAGGTGGTCGCCCAGGGTGCCCAGACGCAGTCTGCGAGTGTGGAAGAAATGACGGCTTCCATCGAAGAGTTGACGCGATCAGTCACGGCGATCCGCGAGTTGGCCGCCGAAGCCGACAATTTGGCCCGCCAGAGCAGCCAATCCGCAGAGCACGGCGGCGCAGCCGTGGCCAAATCGGTGGAGGCCATGCAGGCCATCCGCGAAAGCTCCAAGCGGATCGCCGACATTATCCAGGTGATTTCCGAAATTGCCGGCCAAACGAATCTTCTGGCGCTCAATGCGGCTATCGAAGCTGCTCGAGCCGGTGAGCACGGCATGGGCTTCGCCGTGGTGGCCGATGAGGTTCGCAAACTCGCCGAACGGACCAACCACGCGGCCCAGGAAATCGCCCAGCTCATTCGGGAGTCGACACGCCTTGTGGAAGAGGGCGCCCGCATGAGCGACAATCTGGGCAACTCCCTCGAGGAAATCCTTAACAACATTAAAGTGACCGCCGAGAAAGTGTCGGCGATTGCCCAGAAAACGAACGAGCAGATTATGGTGGCCAAAGAAGTTCAAACCGCCGTGCAAGGCATTGCCCAGGTGGCCGAACAGTCAGCCGCCGGAAGCGAGGAGATGGCTTCCAGCAGTGAGCAACTCGGTGCGCAGGCGGATGCCCTGCGACAACTGGTCAGCGGATTCAAGACTTGATCCCGCAGGGATTTTCGTGACTCGCGTTGCGGCAGGCGCTGTCGGTCGGCCAAACCCCCGTGGAAGTTTCCGACGTTTTTCAGCCCATCTCGGCCGACAGCGCTTTTTTCACGGCTTCGCGCATTGATTCCAAGCCCCGACGGGCGACAGTTTCCACCTCCATTTTCGCGTACTGGGGATTGAATAACTCCAGCGACAAAGCCCCGTGGAATCCAATATCCCGTAAGATACGGAGAATCTGGGTCAGAGGGGCCACGCCTTCCCCAGGAAATACGCGATCGGAATCGCGGATTTTCTCCCGCGGTGGATCGCCTGGGTAGTCGTTCATATGGAAAACGTGGAGGGCTGCGCCATTAAATACGCGGAGCCCCTCCGGTCGCGATCCTCCCCGGTAGATGTGAAATACATCGAAAAGGGCGCACGCATCGGGATGTCCACACTCCACCAGAACGAATGCAGCCTCGCTGAGACGACTTAAATTGGCGGAACCACCCCAGATTTCTAACTGCGGGGTAACACCCATCGACTGACCGATTTCGAGGAGTTGGGCGTATCGTTCGGCCACCCTTTTCAGGTCCAGTACCGGCGGATTGTAGGCTCCAGCGGGAGGAGCGGCAATGCGATTGCCGCCCAATTCGGCGATCCACTCCATTTCTCGCTTCATCTGATCGAATCCCCTGGCCCGCTGGGCGTCGTCATCCACCATCCACGTCGGAAAACCGATGGCGCTTTCCACGCGCACGTTGGCATCTTGCAACCTTTTGCGCAAATCCGCCAGCTTTCCGCCTTGCTGAAGGAACTCTTCGATCTCCCGGGTCCAGGGCTCGATGCCGTCGTAGCCCACCCTCGCCGCCAGATCGATCTCGTCGGGTAGCGGCAGCTTATGGGAACGAATGGTCGCCGTATTGAGGCAGAATCGGAAGCCGGGCGAGGCGTCTCCCGTGGCCGATCGCGCGGGCTGTGTCGCTCTACCCGCCAGCGACACGTGAGGTGCGATCAGCGCTGTCCCCACAACTCCGAGAAAACCTCGTCTGGAAAGTGTGCCCGATGAAGTCTCCATAGGATGCACGGTCCTCTTCAACTCCTGATCGAAACCACCCGGCGAGCTGCCAAATCAAAGCGTGTTCTCAAATCCCGGCAGGGACTGTTCGCAAAAGCCCCTGCCGGGTCTGGGGCAGCATCGGCATGTCAACCAACACATATAACAGCCAGCGTGTTGTGGCCGAGCCAAATGTTCTTTGGCTACCAAGCGACACCGAAGAATCAGCAATCCATCTATCGCGTGAGTTGATTTGCTCCCGGCGTCACCTCCTTGATGTTGGGAACCGGGTCGAAGGCCACTTCTCCCAGCACCCAGGCGAGCGCACCAAGGGTTAGGTCCTTCATGATCTTGCTTTCCCAAACATCTTCACGATGTCCCAGGGAAGTGTAAAACACCCGGCCCTTGCCGTGCATCCGAGCCCAGGTGGAGGGATACGGCGGCCGTTGGTAGCATGCATCCACCATGCCCTCGGTATCCTGGATCAGGATGACGTGGAGGTCATCCGCAAGATTCTTCATGGCGTACCATTCTTCCAGCATCCGGAAAGACTCACCGAGGTTTTGGCAACCGGGAAACTTGGGCGACGCGACCCGGATCGTGGCTTCCTGCTGTCTGCCGTGGCTCAGGAACTCGCCACCGATCATCTTCACAAACGGGGAAACCTCGCTGCCCCGGCTGTGGAATGCATCGTTGGCCGCGTGAAAACCGATGACCCCCTTTCCCGCGGCAATGGCGTCGAGGAGTCGCTTCACGCCTGTCTCGGTAGCCGGTGGCTCGTTCGGCCGATCGACCGGCCTGGTCCAATCACCGGTCGCATAGAGGGCGATGGCATCGAATTGGTCGAGATCGCCATCGAACACCCCGCCGTCTTTGCTACATACCACCTCCACGTTGACCTCCTTGCACCACTCCGTGAGCAGCCGTTCGGAATGGGCGAGGTCTTTTCCTTTTCGCGCCACCACCGAATGTTCAAAGCCTGCCGAGCGGGTGAAATAGAGGATTTTCCGAGGTTTGCTCCAGGAGGCTTCGGTCCAGCGGAAGGGCAAGGCCGAAACTAAAGCGCCAGCGCCTGCCGCAGCGAGGAATTCACGGCGTTTCATGATGCAAGCTCCTTGTGCGAGGAACAAAACAGGTGAGAACGTTGAGAAACCGCTTCAATCCTGGGGAAGGCGATCTTTTTACAAAACCGATTTTTATGATAGCATCGTTTCTATTCGACGGCGACACCCGGCTGGCCTTTTCGCCTTCGGCCACCGCGGACCGCCGTCACAGCGGTTCCGACGGCTGTCTCACGTCACCCAACAGAGGGTGCTTTGGCTTAACACAGTGGGCCAAGCGCTGCGTCCGACGCGGAACGTGCCGGGAGCGCCGGCGGGGTTCAGAGACCATCTGTAACAGGAGCCTTCCAACGGCATGCAAGAAAAGGTGGCGACGATGGGCGAACGCTATCTGGTGACGGGTTGTGCTGGTTTTATCGCCTCCCGCGTTTGCGAGATGCTGCTCGCACAGGGCCACGAAGTGCTCGGCTGGGATGAGATCAACGACGCCTATGATCCGCGGTTGAAAGAGTGGCGTCTGAATAACCTGAAAAGATTCCCCCAGTTTCGCTTCGAGCAAGTCGACATCTCAGATGAAGCACAGGTGGAAAACGCGTTTGCCAGGGCGGGCAAGCCTGCCTTATCGGCCGTCATCAATCTGGCAGCCCGGGCGGGGGTACGGGCAAGCGTTCGCAATCCAGCCGTCTATTACAAAGCCAACTGCACGGGAACTCTGGTCCTCTTAGAGTTCTGCCGCCGTTATGGGATCAGCAAATTCATCCTCGCCTCCACTTCCAGCCTCTATGGGGCCCACAATCCCGTTCCCTATCGTGAAGATGCCGACACCAACCGTCCGCTGTCGCCCTATGCGGCCTCGAAAAAGGCGGCCGAGACTTTGGCGTTTACCTATCACTACCTGCACAAACTGGACGTCACGGTGCTGCGGTACTTCACGGTTTACGGTCCAGCGGGCCGGCCAGACATGAGCATCTTCCGTTTCATCCGTCAAATCGCGGAAGACGAGCCGATCATCGTGTACGGAGACGGCACGCAGAAACGGGACTTCACCTATGTGGACGACATTGCCGCGGGCACCATCGCCGCCCTTCGCCCGTTGGGCTACGAGATCATCAACCTGGGCGGCGATCGCTCCGTGGAGCTGAACCACGTGATTCGCCTGATTTCGGAAAAACTGGGAAAACAGGCGAAAATCGAGCGGCGTCCGCCGCATCCGGCCGATGTCCGCGCCACCTGGGCGGATATCCACAAAGCAAAAGAACTCCTGGGCTGGGCGCCAATGGTACCCATCGAAGAAGGCATCTCGCGATGCGTCGATTGGTATCTCACGCACCGCGACACGATGCGCACAATCAGTTTGGGGGACTGAGGTGATGTGCGGGACGCCGTCTCCCCCGCGGCATCTATTTCCCAATTGATAACCTTCCCGCGGCCTATTTGATTACGAAATTAACCAGTCGCCCAGGCACAACGATCGTCTTCACAATCTCCTTCCCCTCCAGCAAAGAGGCGATCCGCGGCTCCGCCCGGGCGAGCTTTGCAAGGGTTTCCTGGTCGGTGTCCGGGGGGACAACGATCCGTCCGCGAAGTTTGCCGTTGATCTGAATCGGCACTTCAATCTGCCGTTCCCGCACGAGCTCCGGATCATACTCCGGCCAGGGTTCGTAAGCCAGAGTTTGATTGTGACCGAGAAGCTGCCACAATTCTTCGCAAATGTGCGGCGCAAACGGGGAGAGCAGCAATACGAAGGTCTCCATCACCTTTTTCGGCCGCACTTCTTGCTTGAGAAAGAAGTTGACAAATTCCATCATGCGGGCGATGGCGGTGTTGAACTCCATTCGCTCCACGTCCTCGGTCACCGCTTTGATCGTGCGGTGGAGCACGCGGTTTTGCTCTTCGGTAGGCTCTACATCCTGAACAGCCAGGTTGAGCCGTGCCTCTTCCGCCCGCTCATCCACAATCATCCGCCACACACGGTCGAGGAAGCCACGCACACCGTGAACGCCCTCCATACTCCACGGCTTCGTGGACTCGAGCGGTCCCATGAACATTTCGTAAAGCCGCAAGGAATCGGCTCCGTACTCGCGAACAATATCATCAGGATTGACCACATTGCCCCGGCTCTTGGACATCTTATACGCCCGGGCATCGACGCGAATGGCAGGATTCTCTTTGAGGACGAAAACGTCTCCCCGCTTTTCCACCTGGTCCGCGCGGAGTTTGATCGGCCGCACGGGTTTGCGTGTGGCTTTCACCACAAATCGCATCTCGCCGATTTCTTCGATGTCGTCCTCACTAACCCAGGCTCCGGATTCGTCCTGGTAACCTGTGTATTCCAGCTCGCCGAGGATCATGCCCTGATTGACGAGCTTCTGGAAGGGCTCGGGCGTGCTCACCAGGCCCCGATCGTAGAGCACCTTGTGCCAGAATCGAGCGTAGAGCAGATGGAGCACCGCATGCTCTGCTCCGCCCACGTAAAGGTCGACTGGCATCCAGGCCTTTTCCAGTTCGGGATCCACCAGGGCACGATCATTTTTGGGATCGATGAACCGCAGGTAGTACCAGCACGATCCCGCCCATTGCGGCATGGTGTTCGTTTCGCGTTTGTAGCGTTTTCCGTCCCGCGTCACATACAGCCACTCTGGTGGAGCCTTCTCCAGGGGAGGTTCAGGCGTTTCGTGCTTGGCATCGAACGGCATGTCGGCAGGCAGATCGAGCGGCAATTCTTCCGGGGAGAGCGGTCGCACGCGTCCCGTCGGTCGCCCCTGGTCGTCGAGTTCGTGAAGAATGGGGAACGGTTCTCCCCAGAAGTGCTGACGACTGAAGATCCAGTCCCGCAGCCGATAATTGACCGCCTCGCGTCCCAGGCCGCGACGCGCCAGGTCTTCGGTGATTCTTTTCTTGAACTCGGCCGTGGGCAGGCCGTTGTACGGTCCGGAATTGATCGCCACACCATCTTCCACAAACGCGACCTTTCCGGCCAGCACATCTTCCCGCGAGGCACCCGGCCGGTCACCAGGATCGACCACAGGAATAATGGGCAAGTTGTATTGCTTGGCGAATTCAAAGTCGCGGGTGTCATGGGCGGGCACCGCCATGATCGCCCCTGTTCCATAGGTGGCCAGCACATAATCCGCAATCCAGATGGGAATCAGTTCGCCATTGACCGGGTTGATTGCATACGATCCCGTAAAGACCCCGGTCTTTTCCTTGGACAGCTCCGTGCGATCGAGATCGCTTTTTCGGGCGGCCTGTTCGCGATAGGCCTCGACGGCCTCGCGGTATTCGGGGAGGGTGAGTCGGTCTACAAAAGGATGCTCGGGGGCGATCACCATATAGGTCGCACCGAACAGAGTATCAGGCCGAGTGGTGAATATCCGCAGGCAAGCTTCGTCAGGCTTCTTGGGAAAACCGGCCAACTCCCGATCGCGGCACCAACCCTCATATTCTCGGCGGGATGGAATGCCAGGCTGCTGCCAGAACGTCCCGATGAAGAAATCCACCTCCGCTCCGACACTTCGGCCGATCCAGTTTCTCTGAAGCGTTTTGATGCTCTCTGGCCAATCGAGGAGATCAAGGTCTTTTTCCAGGCGATCGGCATATGCCGTGATCCGCAGCATCCACTGCCGTAACGGGATGCGGATGACCGGGTAACCGCCACGTTCGCTGACACCTCCCACCACCTCTTCGTTGGCCAGCACAGTGCCGAGAGCCGGACACCAATTCACCGGAGCTTCCAATTGGTAGGCGAGACGGTGTTCATCGCGGTAACGCTCGATAGCATCCTCTCCCTGAGCGGCAATTTCTTCCGGAATGGGCAGTTCGCTGATCGGCCGTCCGCGCTGCTGTTCGGTGTCGTACCAGGTGTCGTACAGGATTAAGAAAATGTACTGCGTCCAGCGAAAATAGTCTGGATCCGTTGTGGCGAACTCCCGATCCCAATCGTAACTGAAGCCGATCATCTTAAGCTGCCGACGGAAGTTCGCGATATTGCGGTAGGTTGCTATTCGGGGATGCTCTCCAGTCCGTTTTGCATGCTGTTCCGCGGGAAGTCCAAAGGCGTCCCAGCCCATCGGATGGAGCACGCACTTGCCCTTCATTCGGGCGTAACGGGCCATGATATCCGTGGCCGTGTAACCTTCGGGATGCCCCACGTGGAGCCCTTCGCCACTCGGATAGGGGAACATGTCCAGCACGTAGTACTTCGGTCCGGTGGGAAGCCGCGGACAGGCAAACGTCTTGTTTTCCTCCCAGTAACGTTGCCATTTGGGCTCGATGATCGACGGGTTATAACGTGGCATAGGGCAGTCCCTCGCGTCATTCAGCCAGTAGAGTTAGTCCTTATGGGCTGGCGTCTGTCGCCGACCGATTCATTTATTCAGCGCCGAACCCCGATATCGGTGGCAAATACCCCCTCTGATCGGGGCGCAGTTGGGCAAATACGCAAGATTTAATTCTGCTGGAAATGCGTCAGAAATGTGGATTCTAACGACTGAGGGCAACGGGGGTAAAGGGAAGGTTCGGGAAGCGATTCAGCGGTCGGCTTCCCGTCTGCCAGGCCCCGAACCCGAATGAGCTGTCTCGTTTCTCCCGGCCTTTTACTTTCGCCTTTTGAGAATTCGGAACTGGTCTCGACGCGTCGCAAGCAAATCGGTACTCTTAGGAAGTGATTTTTGGTCAGGAGCGACCGTCAACAGTACTTCAAGGAGGAAGATCATGTTGAAAAGGCACTGGCTTTGGCTGGGAGCGGGACTCCTCTGTGTCAGTGGAACTCTCGTCTATCAACTGGCTGCGCAACAGGTGGCACCTCCTGCAACTCCAGTGCGGCCTTCGGCCGTCCGCAATATCGCAGTGGTGGATATCGAGTACATCTTTAAAAACCACCTTCGCTTCAAGCAAGAAATGAGTGCTTTGAGGTCCGAAGCCGCTGCCGTGGAGCAATGGGCCCAGCGGGAACAGGAGTCCCTTAAGGCGCTCGCCGAACAACTCAAGGACCATCAGCCGGGATCTTCCACTTACAATCAAATTGATGACACTCTCGTTAAGCGGCAAAAGGATTTTGAGGCGGAAGTCATCAAGAAACGCAAGGAATTCCTGCTGCGGGAAGCCAAGCTCCATTACGCTACGTATCAGGAAATCGTCAACGAGATCCAGTATCTCGCCGCGGCCAACGGAATCGTGATGGTCCTGCGGTTCAACGGTCAGGAGGTCGATCCGAATTCGCCCGACGATGTCCTCCGCTATATCAACCAGCTGATCGTCTACAAAGCGCCCGAGCTGGACCTGACTCCCATTGTCCTCCAGCGGCTTAACGCCCGGGCTCAGTCGGCGACGACATCTGCCTCCACGAATTCGTTGCCGGTGGTTCCCAGCCAGGGCGGTTATCCTCGGCCAACCACTCCGGGCACCTTGCGGTGAGAATGGCAACAGCGGTGATCGGTCTGTCGGCAGAACTGTCAACCCTTGGATAACGATTTACGACCTGGATGCTCTCCTTCAGATCACAACAAACGATTGCTCGCCCGGTGGCCGTCGAGGGCTTCGGATACTGGTCGGGTGAAGACTGCCGCGTGGAGTTTCGGCCGGCACCACCCAACACGGGAGTGGTGTTTGTGCGTGAAGACCTCCGCCATCGCCCGCGAATTCCCGCCCGGCTGGAATATCGTATCGAAATGCCGCGGCGGAGTTGTCTCGAATACCGGGGCGTTCGGGTGGAAATGGTGGAACACGTCATGGCGGCGCTGGGCGGCCTCCAGATCGATAATTGTGAGGTCGCCGTGACCGCCCCCGAAATGCCGGGCTGCGATGGCTCCGCCCTGCCTTTCGTGGAAGCCCTTCTGGCGGCGGGAATTATCAAGCAATCCATGCCACGCCCGGTGCGCGTCCTGAGCGCCGTTGTGCGCGTGGAGGAGAATGGCTGCTGGTTCGAGGCACGTCCCGGGCTGGGCCAGGAATGTTTCATGCGGTATCTCCTGGACTATGGGCCAGAGGGGCCGATCGGACGGCAGAGTTTCGGTCTCACCTTGACCCCCGAGACGTTTCGCCGGGAACTCGCCCCATGCCGTACCTTCATGCTCAAGGAGGAAGCGGAATGGCTTCTCTCCCAGGGTTTGGGACGTCGCACCACGCCGCGGGATCTGCTCGTGTTCGATGAGCACGGGCCCATTGACAACGAACTGCGGTTTCCCGACGAGTGTGTTCGGCACAAGTTGCTCGACATGGTGGGAGATCTGGCACTTTGTGGATGTGATTTGGTGGGCCGATTTTGCGCCTATCGCAGCGGTCACCGGCTGAACGCCCAACTGGGCTTGCAGCTCATCCGGCAGTTTCCCGCCGTAGATTCCCTGCGATCGTGCGCATGAAACCCGGCTACCAAAAGTTAAATGGGGAACCGATGCCTCCGCGCCGAATCGACGGTCCGGGAAAGACCGCTTGATTGACACCGAAAGCTTGCCCAGCAAATGCGCCGCGTGGCTTCGGCGGCGATCCCACGGAGAGCTTTGAGACACGTTTCGTGTGTTAGGTTTTTGACACACCATGCCCGATTCACATACACCCTTGCGTATTGGCGTGATTGGCGCTGGTCGGCTGGGAACTTTTCACGCGCGAAAAATCAAACGGCTTCCCAACGTGGCGCTCGCCGGCATCGCCGACCCGGTAGAGGCCCGGCGGCTCGCACTTGCCGCGGAGTGCGATTGCCCGGCCTGGGAAGATTACCGACCGCTCCTTGCCGTCTGTGATGCCGTGGTGGTCGCCACCCCCGCTTCCACGCATGCCGGCATCGTGGAGGAATGCCTCGTGAAAGGTCGGCATGTTTTCGTCGAAAAACCCCTGGCCCTGAGCGTAACAGAGGGCGAACCACTCGTCCATCTGGCACGCCAATCGGGACTTGTCCTGCAGGTGGGTCACATTGAGAGGTTCAATCCTGCGTTCCAGGTTGCTGTTCCTCACATGCGTGACCCCTGGCTCGTGGAATCGGTGCGCCAGGGCCCCTTCAGTTTCCGGTCCACAGATATCGGATGCGTCCTCGACCTGATGATCCACGACCTGGATCTGATACGGGCGATGATCGCGGCGCCGCTCTCTGAGGTCCATGCCACGGGTATCGCCCTCCTCGGTCCCCATGAGGACACGGCACAAGCGGAACTTCGCTTTGCCAATGGGGCAACTGCCCTATTAAAGACCTCCCGAATCGACAGGCAACCAGCCCGATGGATGCGGGTTTGGACGCGTGACGCGATTATCGACATCGACTTTGCCGCGCGCAAAACAACCGTGTGTCACCTGGGAAGAAAACTCCTCGAGGGCAAGCTGGATATCACACGGTTGTCGGGCACAGAACTGGAAGAGCTCAGGCAGGCTTTCGAACCCCAGTATTTTGATCATCGGGAGCTCACCGTCAGCAACCAGGACCCCCTGGAAGAAGAACTGTGCGACTTCGCGGAAGCCGTGCGGACGGGCCGTCCCCCGATGGTGACCGGCGAGAGCGGCCTGGAGGCCGTGGCTCTCGCGGAGGCCGTCATTCAGTCGCTTGAGCTTCACCGAATGGGCGAGCCGTTGCGGCCACGCGCGGTCAGGGAATGGCGCCGGGCAGCCTGATCGGGATTTCACCCCTTTCTGCCCAAATTTCCTGGGTTCGCCACGACCCTGTAAGCCCACCCCTCTGGCAGCGGTCGGATTTTGGAAAACACTCCAGGGCAACTTGTCCCGTAACTTCCATTTGCTCACTGTAACGCAGTTAGACTGACGCTGCCCGCAATGTTTAACTAATCGTCAAAGTCTGGCCAATTCACCGGCCGATTCTCTCTAATACCTGCTGACAGGGTCCCTAACGGTGTGAGGTTTCCTGCCGCAAAAACTCGCGGCAGGCACGAACTCCGGGCCCGCCCTAGGTGCACTCTGAGCAAGCAGCGCGGCTGTTATTTTCTGTGGACGCGCGAATCCAAGTTGAACAGGTTCACATGGTGTGAGATCGATACTGCGGCGATCAGTCACGATCACGGTCCTGACCGCACTGGCCAGCGTTTTTCTTGCCGGGTGCCGGATGGCTTGGTTATCTCCGTCCGCCCGATGCACTGCCTGTTGCCATCAGAGTTGCCGCCGCGTCACCTCTCCCGCCCAGTGCCGAAGCACCGCGGCCGGCCCGGCCGTGATTGGCCTCAGTGATCAGACGGGAGTACAAATTGCCGGCGACACCTGGGCGGAACACGTTTTTCCGCAAAGTTTTCGTCTCGCGTTGCGAAGTCCCGGAGGGAGGTTCTACGCCCTGCCCACTCGGCCGATTCTCGAAGTCCCACGCGTGCCAAACTCGGGCCCCACGGATTCCTCCCGCCCGTCGGTCGAGCCAGAGCCGATTCCCACTCCGCCGCCTCTTCCACAGAGTTCTGCCCCGATACTGGCCCCCCAACCGCCAGTGGCGAATGACTGGGGCAATTTGTCACCCCCTTCCGAATCCGCCGCTGGTCCAGAATCCCAGATGCCGCCCCTCCGAGAGATTTCGCCACCGAGGCCTGAGGAATCTGGACGCGGCATAGAGCCCTCGGAGTCCTGGTTATTTGCCCTTCCCGCCGAGCAGCGTGTGGCCATCCGCACGCAAAGCCAGCAGGTCGTCCTGCCGGATTCACCGCCGCCGAATCCTGCGGCCCTGCGGCGTGTTCTCGGCCGCTGATCCCATTCAAAGATCATCAACTCACTACGCGAGGCTTCCCCCCGCCCGATGCCGCCTTATGGTTTTCAATATGGAACCCAGGGGAAGCCCGATCCGACTCTCACCGACTGCCCCCATCCGAAATGGCAATTTAGCAAAGATGCGATGAGTTTGTGAGGCTCCAAGGAGTCGCATCAAGCAGCCAATGAGCATTTCCGATTCATCCATTCTAGCCCGACCCAGCGCAGAACGGGTGGGCTGACGTCGTGTATGGGTCCCAGCAATTCCTAGCCAACGGCCTGCCGAGAACATGCTTGCAACACGATCTTTCCGTTTGACGGCCTGGGCTGGTGCCCTTTTCGCGATCTATGCCACTTTCGCTGCTGGATACACGCTTTCCGCAGATAATCCGCGAGAAACGCCCATCGTCATTGCCATTCGGAATGCCCGACCGGCGGTGGTCAATATCCGGGGCGAAAAAACCCTTATCACCACGGCGGGCACGTCAAGCCGATCGGAACCTGCTCGCCGCGTCAACGGGATGGGCACCGGGGTCATTATCGACGAGCGGGGGTACATCGTGACGAATCATCACGTCGTGGACGGCGTCCGCGACATCGAGGTCACGCTGTACGACGGGACCCGCTACACCGCCAGACTCCTTGCCCGCGATCCTGAAACCGATCTGGCCATCATCAAGATTGATCCTGACCGCCCGCTTCAGGTCATCAAGATCGGTACTTCGTCTGATCTCATGCCCGGCGAATCCGTGATCGCGCTGGGCAACGCGTATGGTTATGAGCATACCGCGACCCGTGGCATCGTCAGTGCGCTCCATCGAGCGGTGCAGGTGAGCGACGCCCAGTACTACGATGATCTCATTCAAACTGATGCCAGCATCAACCCGGGCAATTCCGGAGGACCGCTCCTCAACATCAACGGGGAAATGATCGGCGTCAATGTGGCCGTGCGAGCCGGCGCCCAGGGGATTGGCTTTGCCATTCCGGTCGATCGCGTGGTGGAAGCGGCAGCCCGGCTTCTCGCCGAGATTAACAGCGAACGCATTCGATACGGCATCACATTCCAGTCGTTGCCACCCACCGGTCCACTGACGGTGGCATCTGTGGAACCGGACAGCCCGGCAGCCAAAGCCGGCCTGCTACCCGGCGATGTGATCACGGAAGTAAACGGCCAAAAGGTCGCTAACCCACTCGACTTCCAGCGTATTCTGCTGGACAAATCACCTGGCACTTCGCTGAACCTCGTCGTTCTGCGGAACCATACAACGGAAGACCAGCTCGCCCTCACCCTGGCGGAGCCAAAAAATGCCGCTCCTGTGGATGAGATTTGGTCGCTTATCGGACTGCGTTTGGAGCCCATTCCGCCGGAGAGATTTCGTCAGCAATTCCAAACCCATTACCGCGGTGGGCTATTAATCACCGATGTCCGGCCGGGAAGCCCCGCCGCCTCTCAGGGCCTGCGTAAGGGCGATGTTCTGGTGGGAATGCATTTGTGGGAAACGATTTCGGTGGAAAATGTCCTCTACATCATTCGCAGGCCGGATTTCGCGAGTTTTCTGCCCCTCAAGTTTTTCATCCTGCGGGGTAATGAAACGTATTACGGCTACTTCTCGATTGCGATGCGGGCGGAGAACCGCTGAAACGTCTCGCGATAAGAATTTGCGAGAGGCCAAAGGCTGTATCTCACGTGCGGTAGGAGCGATTCACACATTGCCCCTATCTTGAAAAAGGAGCCTCATCAAGCGGACTACGTCCGGTCGGTGAAATGCACTATCCTGCAATGTTGATCCCGCTAGTAGGTACCTGCGGACTCGAGCTCACTTCCGCGCAAGGCGCCGTGAGACTCGGTATGACCTCATGGTGAGACAGGAAAAAATGGGGCTGGCCGGGCACGGCGCAAGGTTGCCTGAACCCGATTCCCTAATCATACTTTTAAAAAGGAACATCGACCGCCACGCCGTCACCGCCGGGAATTTTAATTTGGGAAGGTCGTGCGCGGGGAAAAGCTCTCGTCTGTTTTGCATCACAAAGGAGCCGCGAACGTGTCCCAGGCAGACGATCCCTTCAAAAATCTGGATGAAATGATGGCCCCTGGGCCCGATCTTTCTCCCGGGGCGGCCCCGCCCGATTCTGACGGCTTGGGTATACCGCCCGTCAGCACCGCACCTGAAGAGGAACTGGCACCAGCGAAGCCCCCCAGGCCAACCCTTCGTGAGCGACTTCGCCAAATTGACATTTTTACCGTGATGCTTGGCCTATCTCTCCTGGCCATTATTATCGCGGTGATCGTGCTCGCTATTGAGCTAAGCCGTTATCAGTGGGACACGTCCGCACGGTCAGCCAGGCAATCAGTCATGGCGGGTCGGCCACCGGCGGTGGAAGTTTTCCGCTCGGTGTGAGCTCGGCGCTCGGTGTGGGTTACGAGTTGCACTGGGCGAGCCTTTTTGGGGGCAAAACCTCTACCGTGAGGGATTAGTCTCCACAACCAGAGCAGCGGCCTGGCCTACCTCGGTCCAATTCACAGCCACGCCGAGGTTGCTGGTCGTCTTCTGCGGTTGGCAGACAACGTTCACAGGGCACTCGGGGTCGGGATGCTCATAGTGAAGAGTTGGGGGCAGCAATTGCTGAGCCCCCAGCACGACCGTGGTAGCCAGTTCTAGTGCTCCCGCCGCGGCACCGGTGTTCCCGAAGAAACTCCGCGGCGCAGTCACAGGGACATCACCCAGTGCAGCCTGAATGGCTCGGCTCTCCAGAATATCATCCACCCGTGTGGCCACCCCCTGCGCATTGACGTGACCAATTTCCCGGGGCTGGAGTCGCGCATCTTTCAGGGCCTGGGAGATTGCCCTTTCCAGAGCGGGCAAGCACTTATCGAAGTGCGGTCTCTGGTACACACAGCACCGGCCCCAGCCGCGAAGGTGGGCCCAGATCCTTGCCCCCCGGGCTCGCGCATGGGCCTCCCGCTCCAGGACGAATAGAACGGCCGCCTCCCCCCGAACTTCTCCGTCCCGATCACGATCAAACGGTCGCGGACTTCCTACCCCGTCGTCTGCCAATTTGGAAAGTCGGCCAATGACTCCGAAGCGTGCCCAATCGAAGGGATTCATCTGGGAGCTGGCACCGCCCACCAGGACGACATCGGCGAGATTGCGTTCGAGGAGGCTCGCCCCTTCGATCACCGCCAGAAGCCCCGACAGATCACCCTGATGAATCGTGTTGTTGGGGCCTCTCGCATCGAGAACGATCGAAATATGAGAGGCGATCATGTTGGGGAGAACCTTGAGAAAGACCAGGGGAAAGGTCGCCGGCATTCCCTGCGGTGCCCAGCGATCAAAGTCGAACCGACCATCCACCATACAGGCGCGATAGGTGGGCTCGCTGTCCTCCAGAGCGCCGCAAATTCGATCCGCCCCCAAAACCACGCCGACCCGGTCGGGATCCAGACCAGCCGTTTCCAGGCCTGCGTTTTTCCAGGCCAGCATCGCGGCAGCCACCCCGAGCTGCGCATCCCTGGCCATCACTTTGAGCGCTTTTCGATTGGGCACGAATCGGCGCGGATCGAAATCCGTAATCTCTGCGGCCGATCGGACGGGTAATCCCGACGGATCGAACAACTGAATCTGCTTCACGCCCGACCGCCCGGCCAGCAGAGAGTCCGCAAAGGCGTCCAGGCCGATACCGATCGGGCTGACGATTCCGATTCCGCTAATGACGATATCCGTGGAAAGCATGCGTCATTAACACAAAAGAGAGGGGCCGGTTCCCTCCCGGTTAGATAGCCACGAACTTTTTTCGTAATTCGCCTGTAATAAAAAACGCTAAGCGTGGCGAGAATCCGGTCACCGCTCGAACAAAATTGATATTTTACCCAAACTATCACGGGTGCCGGAGAAAATTCCAGTATATCCGATATGTCCGGTCCGCAACCGGGAGACCTCCGATGGGGTTCATCGACATCTTATCGGCGAAAAAAAGTCACGACACATGACAATTCGCGGGTTACCCGCGAAAAAGCTACACGGGATTCCAAATGTGCCCAATCACATGGGAAGAATCGGGAGGTGCGGGGCGGTTTGCAAATCGGTGGCCCCGTCCCATGGCGAAGGGAAATACCAGTGGAACGTTTGACGACGGCGATTCTAACTGTCACAATTAACGGTGGAACGGGAATGGATGGGACATGTATCGGCACGGCCTGAAGGATCGGCCTGTGCGGCAAAGCACGCTGTGGGCTTTGCCTGTCCGGGAAAACCTAATCCTTTTGGGAGGGACACTATGACTGCGTCGCGCCCTACAACTGCCAGCGTCCAAGCTCTTCTCGAGCAACATCGCCAGATCGAGCAGATCATCGGCGAGATCAAGGAGGCAATCCTCAACCATACGACGGATTGTTGCGCGATCGCCGAAAAAACAAAATTCCTCTGCCGTCTGCTGGCGGACCACTTCCGGTACGAGGAAGAAGGTGGTTACTTCTCCGAGGCCGTCCTGGTGGCCCCTCACCTTGTGGAACGGGCCAAGGCTTTGGAAAGCGAGCACCAGTCCATCCTCGATCTGCTTCAGTCCTATTGTCATAAAACATGCGCCGATGGAGTTGATCCTCAGGTTTGGTGGGCAACGGCCAAAGAGGCCTTCCTTGAATTCGAGAAAGCCATCGCTCGGCATGAGCACGAGGAGAACCTCCTCATCCAGGAGGCCTTTTTATCAGATTTTGGAACCAAAGACTGAGGCTCTGCCAAGCGTTGCGGCCATGGCCTTGCGTGACCTGCCGTGGGGGTACCGTATCGGTTGCTGGGGACACACAGGATTTCCCCAGCTTACTGAAATTCGAAAACCGTTATGCTGCTGACTCCGTCGATGGAAGCCAGACAAATTTTATGGATTTTGCGGGCTGTTCGGCCGATTGAGTTACGGTGAGGGAGTTTCGTGAGAAATTCCTCGCCGCTTTGAGAGGTCGAAACGCCCATGAGATACGGTTCTGTCATTCCTGCCTGGTTGCTTACCGCGGGGTTTGTCACCCTCCTCGGTTGTCGAATGTGCTGCAGCCCCTACGATGAAGCCGGCCCGGTCCTCAATGAGCACGGGCGTCCGATCGCCTCCTCACGCTATCGGGCTGGGTCAGTTCTCCAGACGCAACCGTCGGTTTCGCCGGCAGTAAAGGCGGGCATTTCCCCCTCCAACCGTCTCGGGCATACACAGAAAAGCTATCCGAAAAAGGTGACCGGCGTGGGTGTGCAAACCGCCACGTCAGAAAGGATACCCGAGACCATGGGCAAGCCGCTCACCCGCGAGGAGATGGAACCCTTCATTGATCTGGGAATACCGCCGGAAAACATCATCTCGATCGAGGATCGGCCTCTTTCGGAGGTTCAGAGCACCCTCAGTGCCGAGTCCGAGGTTGCGTCGAGTATTCCCCGTGATCGACGGGAACCTGCCAATCCCGCGCCGAAACCGCTCGTCTCTTCGGGCTCCCAGCCAAACCATGACGGCTGGATTCGCCTGGGCAGCCGAACCGGCACCACGCTGAAATAGACGTCGACGGGATTGCGAAACAGACGCCGGTTCCAACTTGTGCCCACTTCTTTCCGCGTGTTTGCAGCCCTTATTGACTGGGCGTTGGTACCCTCTCTACCGTTGGCCAAATCGTGTCCACCCAGGGCATCCCCACTTTTTCTCTGCTGTCGGGAAGGGACCTGAACCTAGTGCCCCGTCACAGGAAAAGATGCGGATTCTGTTGGGTAGGATCGGATGAACTTCGTGGCCGTTTCCTTTACGCCGCACCAAGGACGATTGCCACGCGAAAGACGTATATTGTCCGGCTGACCGAGGAGGAACGTCAGAAATGTCAGGAGGTCATTCGCAAGCTGAAGGCAACGAGCCGTAAGGTCCGTCGCGCTCAGATTCTGCTGAAGGCGGACGCGGACGATCCGGCTTGGAGGGACCAACGGATTGCCGAAGCGTTCGGGTGTCGGCGGCAGACGGTGGAGAAGGTGCTTCAGCATTTTTTGGACCAAGAGCGACTGAGCGACGGAGAGGGCGGCGCTTTTGGTCGGGCGTTACGCGGACTGTGAGCGGATCACGCTGATCTGCGACAACCTGAACACGCACACGAAGGGGGCGTTTTACGAGGTGTTCCCAGCGGAGCGGGCGAGTCGGTACGTTCGCCGCATCGAGTTTGTTTACACACCGAAACACGGCAGTTGGCTGAACGTGGCGGAGTGCGAGCTCGGCTGTTTGACCCGGCAGTGTGTGGCGGGGCGTCGCCTGGGGGAGCTACGTCTTCTTCAGGAGGAAATTGGGGCGTGGTCGGGAGACCTCAACGCTCGGCAGCGCGGCGTCGACTGGCAAATGACCGCGGAAGATGCCCGCTGCAAACTGAAGTCTGTTTGTCCCAAAATTATCCTGTGACGGAGCAGTAAGGGCAATTCATGAATTGCCCCTACCAAGGCTGACGCCGCGACATGCCAACTGACCCCGGGCACGACAAGCGTGCCCCTCCGGAAGAATCCCGCCCCTTTCGGAGAAATGCCGGAGGGACCTGCTTGTCAGGTCCGTTGAAGCTATCCTGCGTCTTACTGCGGGCGCTGCTTCTCTACACGCAAAGGGCACGGCAAGCGTGCCCCTCCAGAATAATCTCGGAGGCACCTCCTTGTCAGGTCTGTGCATTGGGGCTGGGGAGGCGCCTGCTTCTCTCGACAGAAAAAGCACTCTCAGCGTTCACCGGTAGGGGCCATTCCTGAATCGCCCCTACGACAGATTAAGCCTTTGGCCCCTCACACATCCTTACAAAAAGTGGGGCTCGGCCAAAACGCCAGTTTGTTGACTCGTTAGGAAGGGTCGTTTACACTTGAAGAATTGGAAAAATTACCCTTGCCGAGGGAAAGAGACTTCATGTTCCCGCCCGTAGGCACCCAGCCGCAAGAGACCGGCCCAAAGTTAAAGGGGTAGCCTCGACCAAGCAGGTATATCATTCACCTCTGCGAGAGGTTCTCACTGAGTGGTAGGGTCTCTTTGCGGGAATGCTGTTGGTCATGGTTTAACGGTTTCATCGTTTCACATCTTTTTACCGGGATCACCGTCGAATGAGGAGGCCCATGATGAAGCGTAAGGCATTCACACTGGTGGAATTATTGGTCGTCATCGCCATTATTGGCATTCTGATTGCGCTCTTGTTGCCTGCGGTGCAGGCGGCTCGCGAAGCCGCCCGGCGGTCTCAGTGTGTCAACAATCTCCGCCAATTGGGTCTTGGCTTTCAGAACTACCACGACGTATGGGGTCAGTTTCCCTTGCCCGGAATGATCGCCAACCAATTGGGGTGGACGGCCTCCATCCTGGCCTTCATCGAGCAAAAGCCGATTTACGATCAGATGGACTGGACGGCGGGGAGTTATACAATGCCGGGCAAGATCAAACATGCCGCCAACCGCATCCCAGTCTATATCTGCCCGTCGGGAATTCAGGACCGAACGGAATATGCCTCGGAAATCTGGCCGAACCCCGGGGGCCAGAAGGTTTACACGGTTCATTACTACGGGATTCTCGGCCCGTACGGTAGTAATCCCACAACCAACCAGACGTACAAATGCCGCAACACAACCGAAGCTTTTGGTGGCGAATGTGATCAGGGAATCATGTGGCAGTATTCGAGCCGTATGGCGGATATCACCGACGGGACTTCAAACACACTGTTGCTTGGGGAGATTTCCTGGTCGCCGATGACCAAGTACCGTGCCTGGACGCGGGGCAAATACCAGGATAGTCGTGGCACCCTCTACCTTTTGTCTAAATATCTTCGCTTCCCGATCAACTCGAAAGACGAATCGATCTGGAATGGAATCGCTTTCGGTAGTTTCCACCCCGGAGGATGCCAATTCGTCAATGCCGATGGGTCGGCACGCTTCATTTCCGAGACAATCGATTTCGGCGTTTACCTTGCCCTGGGCAGCAAGGATGGTGGAGAGTCGCTCCAGTCGCAATGACGCGCGTGTGTGTTCGCACCTTTTTCGACAAACACACCAGCCTTGGGACAGTAAAGGAGCCGAGATTATGACTCCGCTGCGGCGATCGCAAACTTTGTTGATCTGTGCTGCCATTGGCTGTTTGGTTCTCTTCCAGGGGTGTGGAAAGACTGATCCTCGCAAGTATCCGATCTCAGGAACCATCACCTATCGAGGCCAGCCAGTTCCAGCCGGTTCGATCACGTTCATCCCTGACGCATCCAAGGGGAATTCGGGACCGGCTGTAACGATTCAATTCGAAAACGGACGATACGACTCGCGCACCAGCGGCGTTGGGCATATTGGCGGACCGCATAAGGTCCGCATTACGGGTTTAACCGGGAAAGACTCCGGTGACGAGTTCTTTCCGCAAGGGACGCTCTTGTTCCCGGATTACGAAACCTCGGCTGACCTGCCCGCCGGCCCCAGCGAACAGAACTTCGTGATTCCCGACGACTGGGTCCTTCCGCCGTCCCCGCCACGGCAGTATGAAGGACCTTGACCAGCGGCTGTAAATCCAGAATCATTAGAGCGGTTCTCAACCCCACCGAATAAGGTCAAAAAAGGGGGTGCTGGTGATGTCTAGATCGGTCTTCAGCCGGCGGCTTTTCCTCGGCTCCAGTACCGCTGCCGTGCGGCTTTCCTTGCCCCTGGTCACTCAATTGGAGGCTGCCGAGGTTACTCCCATCGGTGCGATCTCTGCAGACGTCCTTGTTTGTGGCGGCGGTCCGGCCGGGATGGCGGCGGCGGTGATGGCTGCCCGGCAGGGTGTCAAAACGCTTCTCCTTGAGCGCTATGGCCGTCTTGGTGGCATGGCCGTGCATGCCCGGGTGGGGCCTCTCATGGGTTCCTCCGATAGCCCCTTTGTCCGCGAGGTCCTGAAACGCATCGGCGGCCCGCGATGCAACCCGGAACTTTTGGACTTGCAATACGCTTCACTTGTGGAAGAAGCAGGGGGAGAGATTCTGCTCCACTCTTGGGTCTTTGATGTTGTGAAGGAGGGGAACTCTGTCCACGGTGTGAGATTCCTGAGCAAGGAGGGAATCTTCACCGTCGAAGCTAAAGTCGTCATCGACGCTACGGGGGATGGTGATGTCGCTTGCGCGGCTGGTGCTCAGTTCGAAAAAGGCCGGGCTAGCGACGGACTTCTGCAACCCATGAGCATCATGTTCACCGTCGCCGGCGTCGATTGGGACAATGCCCTCTTCTGTGGGAGTGAAGAAGAAGCAACCCAAATCAAAATTGGCGATTTGACATGGGAACAGGTCGTCCACAATGCCCAGAAGGCGGGTATGCTGCCGGCCAATGTGGGCGTCATCCGCACGTATCGCGGCCACCGCCCGGGCTGTGTCATTGTCAATGCCACACAGGTTAATCAGGTGGATGGCACGAAGGTGGCGGATCTGACAAAGGCTGAACTCGAAGGCCGACGCCAGGCCCTCCAGGTTCTTGAAGTCCTTCGCCAATTTGCCCCAGGTTATAAGGACGCCTACATTGCTGCAATGCCGGCAGTGATCGGCGTGCGTGAAACGCGCCGATTCCTGGGCGAATACTACCTCACCCGCGACGATCTTCTCGCCGGCCGAAAACACCCGGATGCCGTGGTCAAAAGCGCGAATTTTGTGATCGATATTCACAATCCAGCGGGACCGGGTCAGGCCGAGGGCTTTGCTCAAAGGGTAAAGCCGTACGACATCCCCTATCGTTGTCTCGTTCCGAAAACCATTGACAATCTCCTTCTCGCAGGACGATGCATCAGCGGCAGCCACGATGCCCACGCCTCGTACCGGGTTCAGCAAATTGCCATGGCCATTGGAGCGGCCGCCGGTACTGCCGCCGCAGTGGCTGTTCAGTGCGGTTCCACCCCGCGACAGGTCGATGTTCGCAAAGTTCAGTCCATTCTCTGGCCGCAAACTTGAGGCTTTTTTGCGAAATATCAGGTGAACCCTATTGATCCATGACCCGACGACAGTGGGGCCGGATGACAATCGGAGCCATCTGCGTTGTGCCTTATCTTGGCGAGAGAGAGGTCAAAAGATTGAGAGACTGGATAAAATCGGGAGTTCGCGCAGGAGAAGGATCATGGGACTGCCTAACGTAAGGAGCTAAAAAGCCCTGTTCCAGGGGCGGGAAGATCGTATTTGAACGGGGAAAACGACGTGATCTAGCGTTTTGCCGCCCCCCGGACACGCACCTTTTGCAGAACGCCCTCCCGCGAGAACCATTCCGCACGCGAAGGCTTTACAGCTCAGACCGGGCACGACAAGCGTGCCCCTCCGCAAAACCCCCGAGGGACGTACTTCGGAGGGACCTGCTTGTCAGGTCCGTGTGTTGGAAGTCGGGAGGGATCTGCTTCTCCACACAGAATGGGTACTCACAGCGTTCACCGGTAGGGGCAATTCATGAATTGCCCCTACCAATGCTTATGATTCATATGTCCGAGTATGTTGGGGCTCGGGAGGGACCTGCTTGTCAGGTGCGTTGGAGCTATCCTGCGTCTTACTGCGGGCGCTGCTTCTCTACACGCAACGGGCACGACAAGCGTGCCCCTCCGGAAGAATCCCGGCCCCTCCGCAAAACCCCCGAGGGACGTGCTTCGGAGGGATCTGCTTGTCAGGTCCGTATCTCGGAAAGGTGGAGCGTGACAAGCTTTCCCCGCTTATTCGCTGGCTTGGTCGAAAAATCGAGAATTGCTCCAGGAGGGGAAAAAGCACCCTGTTTGCCGCATCTCCCGCGGGGAGGGCATTTTCCAGACCTTTCGGAAGTCCCGTCAATCACGCGAGATGGGAACAACGCAACGGACTCGGTCAGCGTGTCCATGCCTGGCAGTGCGGGCGGCTGTTTTTTACAATGACGGACGCTCGAAGCCCGGCAAACAGGCGTTCAGACTTTAACAGCAGAGATGTCCTGAACATTGTTCCCGGTTTCCATTCCCGACCATGGGAAAAATGGCCGATCGCGATGCAGACGACTCTCGCGCAGCTCCGGTGATTGCGGGGCCGGTCGCGTCTTCCCCCGAGCAAACTGACGAAGGTATGCGACCGCCGCCCCGGCATTTCCTGGAGATGCTTCTCCGCATGGGGCCGGGAATGATCATCGCGGCGGCTGTCGTGGGTTCTGGAGAACTGATTTTGACCCCCCGCACGGGTGCGGAGGCGGGGTTCACTCTGCTCTGGCTGATCATTCTGGGCTGCGTGAGCAAAGTTTTTGTGCAGGTCGAGCTGGGGCGCTATGCCATCCAGTCCGGTCAGACCACCCTGCTGGCGATCAACCGACTTCCCGGTCCTCGCCTTCGCGTGCACTGGATGCTGTGGTACTGGGTCGTCATGTTTGTGGTGAGCCTTGCTCAGCTCGGCGGAATCGCTCACGGGGTGGGCCAGGCGCTCGCGCTGGCGTTCCCCATTAACGGCAGCTTCACGCGATTGCTCGCCGCCCAGGAGCAATGGGATACTGAAGCCGCCCGGGTGCGGGAGGAGATCCTGACCGAACTTCGCCAAACCGGTCAACTTCCCGCACGTTCTGAAATCGAGACGAAAGTACGGCAACGGCTGGGACGACCGCGGCCCAATTATGGCGTGGGGGCCTTCTGGCTCACGGACGATCTTCTCTGGGCGGTGGTCATCTGTCTAGGGTCGATTCCGCTGTTGACATGCGGGCGTTATCGCCTGATCCAGTGGGTCTGCACCATCCTGGTGGCGGTTTTCACCCTCGTGACCATCTTTTGCGTGGTGGCTCTGCAATTCCAGCCGAGCTGGGCGATCACATGGCGCGACCTTGCCAGCGGGCTGAGCTTCCAGTTACCGCCGGGCGCTAACCGTTGGGCAGCCCTGGGCACCGCTCTGGCAACTTTTGGAATCATTGGAATGGGCACCAACGAACTCATCACCTACCCCTACTGGTGCCTGGAGAAAGGCTATGCCCGCTATACCGGACGCTACGATGGTTCTTCCGCGTGGGTATCTCGAGCTCTGGGATGGATGCGTGTCATGCGTGCGGATGCCTTCTTGTCCATGGTCATTTACACTTTCGCTACCGCTGCTTTCTACATTCTCGGCGCCGCCATTCTCCATCGAGCAAACTTGATTCCCAGCGGGGCTCAGATGATTGCCCATCTCAGCGAGATGTACGTGCCTGTCTTCGGAAACTGGACGAAACTTTTCTTCCTGACGGGCGCGTTTGCAGTTCTGTATTCCACCTTTTTCTCGGCGATGGCCGGGCACTCCCGCGTGGCGGCGGACGCGGTGGCCATTGTTGTCACAGGAAAATCTGGCGAGCAGGGTCCACCTCAACGATGGGTGACGGCTTTCGCCATCGGATTCCCCCTGTTTGCCCTCATCACGTGTCTTTGTTATCGGGAACCCGTGGGGCTCATCGTGGCCAGCGGTTTCATGCAGGCGATAATGCTGCCCATGCTGGCGGGTACAGCTCTCCATTACCGCTATCGGGAATGCTCGCCGGCCCTGCGGCCGGGAATTCTGTGGGACATCTGCCTGTGGATTTCCGCCGCAGCGCTTCTCATTGCCGGACTTGCCGGAGCCTGGATGGGGCTGCGACAACTCCTGGCAGGATAGGCAAGCTGCGCATGGCCCGGCAGAACACTCGGAAACGACTTATCAGACAAGCGCACCGTCCAGCTTTCGCTCACATCCTCTGGGAGCGTCACTCCAGAATTCTCCAGTAGTCACTCCAACCAAGGACACGCCGCACTTCCACAGGCGTCGTCCGCCCTTCTTTAACGGCCTGCACAGCCGAGTCCCAGAGCGAAACCATCCCCTGTTCCAGGGCCAATTTCTCCAGCGTCACAACATCAACGCACTCGAGTACCGCCCGAGCTATTCTCTCGTCTTGAAGGAGCAAGATCTCGGCAATGGAAAATCGGTTTGTGTAACCGGTATTGCGGCATTCTGGACAGCCCCGGGCAACCCGCACGCGCTCGACCGGCAACCCCAATGCCGCTTGGGGGTCGTCCGTCCACTCGCTGCACGTACACACCTGGCGGAGCAGCCGCTGAGAAAGGACCGCCAGAACGCCGCTGCGGATGAGGTAGGGCTCAATACCCATATCGAGAAGTCGGCCCACAGACTCCGCAGCCCCGCCTGCATGAAAAGTGCTCAAAATGAGATGCCCCGTGAGAGAAGCCTCCACCGCCGCCTCAGCCGTGGCGCGATCACGTATCTCCCCGACCGCCACAACCTCCGGGTCCTGACGCATCAGATAACGCAGGGCCGCACTGAGATCCAGCCCCACACGCGGTTCCACCTGGCTCTGGATGACACCGGGAATGGCCACTTCAATGGGATCCTCGATCGTAATGATGCTCCGCGGAATTTCCTCCTGCACCAGTTCCCGTAAACAGGCATACATTGTGGTGGTCTTGCCGCTACCGGCGGGACCGGTCATGAAGATCGCTCCCGAGGTTTCCCGCAACAACTTTTTCAACAACTCCGTGATGCGCTCCGGAAATCCGAGGTCGTCGAGCAGTTTGAATCGGGTCTCCTCGGGGAAAAATCGGGCTACAACGCGTTCGCCGTAAAGAGAGGGAAGGGTGCTGATACGGACTTCCGGCCCTCCCACCGGTCGGCGTATTCGGCCTTCCTGCGGGATGTCGCTCCGGTAGGTCAGCAGATCAGCCAAAACTTTCATTCGCGTGATGACCTTCCGCTGCGCGAAGGCCGGCAGTGTCCCCGCCCGGTGGAGAACCCCGTCGACACGGACACGGACCTCCAGTCCGTCCTCCAGGGGATTGAGGTGGAGATCGCTCGCCTCAAGCTCCCCAGCCCATTTCAAGAGCTCGTCCACGACTCGGACCGCGAATTCCGAATCCGATTCCTTACACAGTGCCAGGATATCTTCGAAGCGGGGAAACGCCGTTTCCGCCATGGCCGATCTCCTCCACCACATCAATCCACATACTTCGCGCAAGAATGCCGGGAAATACCGGTACACCTAGAATACAACGAACAGTTTCCCGGTCATACGGGTGGCAGGGCTTTCGGCAACCATTTCGTAGAGCCAACAAATTGGCGACGAAAAACTCCATATCCTCTGACTCTTCCGACAACCGACTGGATGCAAAGCACGGAAAGTTTGCGTCCGCGGTGTGGAACCTCGTACAACCATTCTCGGTCTGTTTCACCCCGAGGCTCGTCTCGTCGCTGCAAATGCCCTTGGCTTCCCAAGATCGAAGTGAGCGAAGTTGGATTTCGCTCAATGGTGGCTTTGGCGACGAATGACATCCCCTCGGGAAAAATAGCTGCTTCTTTCGCACCTTCGGATTACCAGAAAGGAGTCGGGGAAGTTATACTCAAATTGTGAGCCGGTGCTGAACGACAGTCACGCGGAATATGGTAACGTTTTTCCCGTGGAGGCGGTGCGAGGATGGCCAGTTCCGATCAAACAACTCCTCGGCGAGAAGGTGAATCGCCATCTCTCCCGGGCAAGCAGTCGTCTCAAAATGAAACCCACCGCGAGAGCGAGGTTTTCGACTTCACCGAGGCCGGAACCGAAACAGGTTCTGATACCTCGATCCTGAAACAGCAAGAAGCAGCAGAGAGATCGCCTGCTCCGGCGGATATGGTCTCTTCCTTCGAGACGGCCAAAACCGGTGATTTTCCCAACCCGCAGGAAATCGAAGAACCATCTTCTGAAGCCGCAGAAACCACTGAGGCCGTGGAGGAAGAAGTCTTCGAATTGCCCGAGGATGAGCTGCTCGATCTGCCGACCTCCAAGGATTATCGGCTCGTTTCCACCACCGACGAGCCAGATTCGGAGCCGCAAGAACAGAGCCGCCGGCCTGACGACGAGTTGAATGAAAGCACCGCCGAAGTGGAAACCGCCTCAACCGTCGCACCGGAGACCGCTTCCAGTCCTGAAGGGCCACAAGATCTTCTGCCACCCGAGGATCAAACTTCCGAGGAAACTGTGGCAACCTGCGAATTGCCCGAAGCAGCAGCACCATCGACCGAAGAAGGCAGCGCCGGGGAAGCACAGGCCGAGGCGAAAACAGAAGACGAGGTCCTTTTGGTCAGGTTGCCAGACACCGACCAGTGGGTCCCGCTCAATGAATTGGTCGTCCAGCAAACCGGGGAACCCTTGGGACTGGCAGCCGCTCGGTGGATCACCCGACTGTACCTGAAATCCCTCCGTTCAGAGGACCAGGCCGCCGATTTTGAGGCGATCAGAGGCTCTCTGGAGAGCGAACCATCCGCAGAGGCCGTGGCTTTTCCAAAGCTGGAAACCGACGAAAAACAGCTTGACTACCGCGAGCGGGTTCGCAAAGGCAGGCCACAGAAATCGCTGCTGGGCGAAATTGTGGGCATTGTGCTGGGTGGAATCGGGGGATTGTTGATCGCCTACTACGCCCTCAACTTCTTCGGTGGGAAACAATACGACTTTGCCAACATTCCCCTGCCCGGCATTCCCCACACCTATCACCACGCACCTGACTGGATGAAGTCCTGGCTCAACCGTCTATCGGCAGGTAACGAGAGAGCTGGGGAAAGTACCTCCCCCGAAGTGACGCAACCGTGAGACCGCGTAATTCCCACCATCCGCACCGGCGTTTCCGCCCCCCGCACTGATCCCACGTTTTTCGTACCGAGGCGAGATGGTACTGGCGGCGGCTCCCGTCGATGAATCTCCATCCTGTGGTTAGCAATGGCGCCGTGCCATCTCCAGTCGCGCCACCTTATTCAGTCGCCGGGCATGCCGACCTCCTTCGAATTCCGTGCGGAGCCAAATTTCCACAAGGCGGTCGGCCAGCGATTCCGTCAAGAAGTCGGCGGGAAGGCAGAGGACGTTGAGGTCGTTATGTCTTCGCCCCATCTCTGCGGTCAGTTCGTCAAAACATGGCGCTGCCCGGACACCGGGAAACTTGTTCGCCACGATCGCCATACCAACACCAGTAGCAGAGATGAGGATACCCCGATCCACTTCGTGGCACGCTACCCGGCGGGCCACTTCCGCCCCGACCTCGGGGTAGTCCACGCCGTTGTTCGAGTCGACACCGACATCCACCACTTCCTGCCCAAGATGCTGCAGAAAGATAATCAATCGGTGCCGTAATGTAGAGCCGCGATGGTCACTGCCGATCGCGATACGCATTACTCATCTCCCTTGCAATCGCCCCGCGGAATCGGGCTTCCCGATTGCCATTTCGGTCCTACGTCCCAACGCCGAAAGGCGTTCAACGAGGGAGAAATGACCATCTGAAGGATGTGTCTTCAATGCAACAGAGCGGGGACGACGTGAAACATGACCAACTCTGTGATTATACCATACCACAATCCCACATGCATAAACGCCACCGTGACAAAACGACCGTTGAGCCAATTTTTTACCCTTACAGCCCATCCGCAAAACCGCTTTTTCTATCCATTGAGGCTGTCTTTTATCTAGACAAGCATTCTCCGCCCTGGGGTTCGGCGGAATGTCCGTCGACCCAATCTCACAGCCCCAACGAAAAGCGCTCTACGACTAGCCTATTGGCAAGAATTGACGGTAGGAATGGCTCCATCGCCCCAGCGAAAACACCTCCCCGCCCACCTGGCACACGACTGCGACGAGGATTTATGGCCGCGGTGCCGCCATGGGACCTTCCGGATTGTCCTTCATGCGCGCATCAATTGCGCACCACTGGGAATTCGCGGAAGCCAGGGGGGCGGAAGACGTGCCCGTTGCCACATTGACGTGGCTCTCTACTGCCGAAGGACCCGGAAATTCATCTAACGCCTGCACTTCGTCCAGGCGACCAATTCGGGCCAGCTCCGGCCACAACTTGAGTGCCACGAGCACCGCCAGAATGGCACCGGTACCCCCAAGAATCGCCGATCCGACCGCCCCGAAGAGTTTCGCCGTCACACCCGATTCCAGACCGCCAAGATCATTGGATAGCACGATGAACACACTGTTGACCGCGGAAACGCGTCCGCGCATGCGGTCGGGGGTGAGCATCTGCACGAGTGTGTGCCGCACCACCACGCTGATATTGTCCAGTGCCCCGATCAGAAACATCATAGCGAACGACAGCCAGAAGTTGCGCGAGAGCGCAAAAATGATCGTCGCCAGTCCGAACCCGGTCACCGCCAGTAGCATATTTCGGCCGGCATGACGCATAGGGGGCGCATGGGCGAGAATCATGGCCATGGTAATCGCCCCCAACGCCTCCGCCGAGCGGAGGAATCCCAAACCCGTGGCCCCGACTTTTAGGATATCCTCTGCAAAGATTGGCAAAATATAGGTCACACCACCCAAAAGGACAGCGAACAGATCCAGGCTGATGGCACCAAAAATTGGCTTATGCCGCCACACGAACTTGAGCCCCTCCCAGATTTCCTCCTGAGCGGAACGCCCACTACTTTCCCGCATTTGAGGTCGCGGACGTAAAAGCAGAATTCCTATCAGAGCGATGGCGCGGGCAGCCGCCACCAGGAGCAGAACCAGCGCAAAATCGTTGGTTTTGCCGAGAATGACCCCTCCCAGGGCGGGCCCGATCATGGTTCCCAACTGAAAAATACTGCTGTTCCAGGCCACCGCTTTGCTGAACTGAGAGGCCGGAACGAGAAGGGGAAGAAGCGCGGCCCGCGCCGGCGTCCCCATTGCCCCGGTGGCCGCTTCCAGCACGATGACCGCGTACACCCATGTTAAAGCAGTGTTACGGAGGGCCGCTAAGGCCAGCACCGCACCGCATAGTGCCTGCACCAACAGCGTCAACGCAAATAGCCGCTGCCGGTTGAAGCGATCCGCAAGATGGCCACCGCCAGGCGCAAGCAGGACGACCGGCAGCGCGCGGGCAAGCCCCAGCCAACCCAGCGACATCGGATCCTGCGTCCTTGTGTAGAGGTAGATCCCCAGCGTCACCATTTCAATTTGGTTCGCCAAAACCATAGCGAACCAACTGGGGGCGTAGATGCGGTACGGGCGAGAACTCCAAACGCTGGTCCGTTGGTTGGAGGGTTCCTCCGTGTCGGGTTGGTTCATGGGGGTGGTTTTCACATCTCGATGGCAGCCGATCCGCCGCGGTGCTGATCCCACTTTCCTGAGAAAAAGCCCCATTCAATAGAGGCAAAAAGAAATGAAACGGTTCGCCCCTGGCGATTTTTCAATTATACCAGCCGTTGTCTTTTTTCAAAAAGCGGACTACTCCGCCACAAGCCCGCCTTATTGCCACTCTTTTAACATCAGAGAGAGGCGAAGGCTGCCTGGGCCGAAGGCAACTCACGAATTACCCGTACATTTAACCGGGAACCGAACCAAGCAGACGAAACGCGGTCAGGAAAATGGATGATCGAAGGTTAGAATGCGGACCTGGCGGGCAGGTCTCTCCGTAAACTTCAACAAACACGCTTTTCGTGCCCGCTGAAGTCAAACACGCAGGTGGATCCTCAAGAAAAGCACCTGAGGAACAGTTCCCGCTCAAGATTCCGGGACGCCGCGCTCGAAATCCTCCGGCTACTTGAAGAACTGTCGATCCAGCATCCGGTACTGAATCGCCTCGCTGATATGCATTTCACTGATTTCGTCGGCACCATCCAGGTCGGCGATGGTCCGGGCGACGCGGAGGATCTTGTCGTGTGCCCGGGCGGAAAGCCCGAGTTCCGTCATCGCCGCCTGGAGAAGCGACCGCGACGCCTGATTGAGGCGACAAAATCGGCGAATTTGCTGATGGGTCATCTCCGCGTTACACCGCGTTCGAGTGCCAGAAAAACGCTTCGTCTGGATCGCTCGGGCCTGGGTCACAAGCTGCCGAGCCTCGGCGCTGGTCATCCCCTGGCGTTGGACCATCAACTCCTGAAACGGGACGGCTGGCACCTCCAAATGAATGTCAATACGGTCGAGAAGTGGGCCGCTGATCTTCGACATGTACCGTTCAATCTGCGGCACAGTACAGTGACAGGGACGACGGGGATCATTCCGATAGCCGCACGGACAGGGATTGAGGGCCGCCACCAGCATGAAATTGGCGGGAAACGTGGAGGTGACATTGGCTCGAGCGATCGTCACCGAGCGGTCTTCCAAAGGCTGCCGCAGGACTTCGAGGGTTCGCCGATTGAACTCCGGTAGCTCATCCAAAAACAGGACGCCATTGTGGGCCAGACTGATTTCCCCAGGCCCCGGAACGGAACCGCCACCCACCAGGCCCGCATCGCTGATTGTGTGGTGTGGAGCGCGAAACGGCCGCGTCGCCAGAAGAGGTTGCTGCGGATTCACCTTGCCAATTGCGCTGTAAATCCGTGTGGTTTCGATGGATTCCGCCGGGGTTAACTCCGGCAGGATGGTCGGCAAACGCTTGGCCAGCATGGTCTTGCCGGAACCGGGCGGCCCGATCATGAGCAAATTGTGCCCTCCTGCCGCGGCCACCACCAAAGCCCGTTTGGCCATCTCCTGTCCCTTGACGTCCGCCAGATCTTCCTCGTAGGTGGCTGTCTTCTGGAAGAGCTCTTCCAATCTTGAAGGATGGGGTGGGATTTCCACTTCTCCGCACAAAAACGCCGCCGCCTGTGTTAACGAGGACACCGGGATTACTTCGATCTCCTCCACGATCGCCGCCTCGGGAGCATTGTGGGCAGGCACGATAAGGCCGCGGCACTGCCCATCTTTCGCCAGCCGCATGGCCATGCTGAGAGTCCCCCGGACACTGCGGAGGGTGCCATCCAGCGCCAGCTCTCCCACCACCGCGTACTCGGTAAGCTTTTCCATGGCCATCTGACCGCTGGCCGCCAGAATTCCCAGAGCGATCGGCAGGTCAAACGAAGCCGCCTCTTTGGGGACATCCGCCGGAGCCAAATTGATGACCGTGCGCGTGTTGGCCCGTTGAAATCCTGAATTCACAATCGCCCGTTCAACGCGATGAGTGCTTTCCCGGACAGCGGCCTCGGGCAATCCCACCATCACGGTCTTGGCCAGGCCGGTGGGCGAGACGTCAACCTCCACCACCACCGGCAGTGCATCAATTCCGACAAGGGTAAATGTCTGCAGCTTCGCAAGCATATGAACACCGCCCCCTGAATCTTCAACCCAGCACGTGGTCCCATTCTGCCGTGTTGAGGGCACAAAAACAAGACCTTCGGCGCAACAGGTCCCTCCGGAATGGCGGGGGACGCTTGTCATGCCCGATAAGGAAGCGTGGATCATCAATCGGTGTTCATCGGCCCCGACAAGCGGGTGTCGTTGGAAAAAACGGACTTGACAAGCAGGTCCCTTCCGATGCTCAGTCGCCAAAGGAAGTTCCAACGCAAATAGCTCCGATCGGCGGTGGGCCGGCATCGGAGGGGCGGCGGGAGCCTTTGTCTGTTTAACGACAGGAAATGGCCGCGGGTCCCACCTTACGAGGGCCGACCCGACCGAAGTACATAGGGAGCCGCCAACCGGTCACCCTTGCGGGGGTTTCTATCGTCCGTCTTGGCCTGTATTGCACCCTTTTTTGTGATCGACAAACCCAAACACCGCCGGCTTTCCCCAATCGTGGGGAACGGTGGGTGACTTCCGCAGGATCACAATCCGGTTTTCACGGGCGGCGGGGCCCGGCGATCCACTCCAGGCTGCTGATACCCGGCTTCGGCAACGGGTAGTTGCCCGTGCTGTCCGGCAGCGTGGGAGGCTCCATATCCATCCGCGTCTCTTCCGGAGCCGGCCGATACTGGAAGTCCATTTTGGCCACTTCCTCAAATTGCATGGCCTGCCCTGTATACACGGCCAATTGGCCCAGCACGGTGACCATGGTGCTACGGGCCATATGGTAGCCGCTGTTGATTGGCTGGCCCTTGCGAATGGAATCGAAGAGGGCCTGCTGTTCGGTCTGATAAGGATCATTGGGGGGCCCTTGGTATTGCCAGTTTGTCTCCCCGACAATCCTTTTCTGCCCCAGATAGCATGTGCCCTTGGTGCCCATGATGATATCGCTGCTGTTGCCGTAACAGCCATTCTGCGTGCGGCACATGGCGTACACCCGTGCCCCGCTCTTGTATTCATAGACCACCGTGGCGTGGTCATACATGTCACCCAGGCCTTCCCCAAAGGAGGCGGACCGGCCGCCAAGTCCGAAGCACCACTCCGGCATCTCTTCCTTAAGTGCCCAGGTCACCCGATCCATGTTGTGAACCAGCGATTGCGGCACATCATCACCCGAGAGCCAGCAGAAGTGGTACCAGTTCCAGAACTGGAATTGCAACTCCGTATGTTCGGGTTTCCGGCTCATCACCTGGTAAGGACCGCGCAGGAACATGGCCTGCACGGCCACGATGTCACCGATCATCCCATCGTGGATCCGCTTCATGCACTCCTGCCAGCCGAAATCGAATCGGCTCTGCAATCCGGAGACGATGCTCAGCCCCTTCTCTTTGGCCAGATCGCACGCCGCCTGCATCCGGCGGACACCGACTGGATCGATACCGTGGGGTTTTTCCACGAACACGTGTTTTCCCGCTTTGATGGCCTCTTCCGAATACATGGGATGGAACTTGGAGGCGCAGGCGATGAGAACGACGTCAGAAGCCTCGATGACCTTTTTGTAGCCGTCCAGTCCCACAAAACAATGGTCGTCATCCACGATCACTTTATCAGGATGGATTTTTTTGAGATTTTCCCGGGCCGCTTTCACTTTGCTTTCGAAGATGTCACACATGGCCACGAGTCGCACGTCCGGCCCGGTATTGAGTGCCTGCGCTGCCGCCCCGGAACATCGGCCCCCACAGCCGATCATCCCCACCTTAATAATGTCGCTTCCTGCCGCGTGGGCAGCGCGACTCATCTCAAGCCCGCCAAGAACAGCCGCTGCTGTTGCTCCCGTCCTGGCCAAAAACTCCCGACGTGACCATGCCGAATTCCCGCTCCTGGAATTGCGAGTCATGATGAAGATCCTCCTTCGTTGAATCACCTGCGCGGTCCGATCCGCAACTCTATTCACGCTCCGCCGGAGAGAACACTCAAACGGAGAGAACACTCAAACACATAACCGAGCTCGCCCCGCCGACATCATCACCGCAGGATGTACATCGTCAGCCCATCGAATGTTGGAGGTTCCGCTTGCTCGCGCGCGTCGGTGTTATCCCTCGCAAGAACACATCGCGGGACAGCCTCCCTATCGCCGGCTATTTTTCCTCGGAAATTCCGAGCTGCTGAAGCGTACTCCGCAACCAGCGGAGGGATCGTTCGATCATGGGACCTCCCTGTCCTTCGCACTCCATGCTCAGCGGCCCATTGTAACCGTTGTCACGCAGGATGGTCAGCACCTGGCGAATGTTGTCGGCGTTGACGCCGTCCCCAATCGCACAATGGCTCACCGCGATTCCCGTTTCCTGCCCCCGCACGGCTGCTGCCAACGACGGGCTGACATCCTTGACATGAACGTGATTGATCTTATCGAGGAAACGACGACAGAAGTCCACAGGGTCCCGGCCTGCAATAAACGAATTTCCTGTATCCAAATTCAGACGCAAGAACGGACTGTCACAAAAGGCAAGCATTTCCGCCAGGCGATCGGGATTGGTCGTGAAGTAGCCGTGGACTTCAATATTCACGGTGATTTCGTAGGCCTCGGCGACCGCGACGATTTGTTCGTAACAGCGCTTCATGAGGGCCATAGCCTCTTCGTCGGACATATCCGGGGGCCGGTGAAGACCATCGGTCGTGGCAATCCGCGGACACCCAGCATGTTTCGCCCAGGGAACACTTTTCAGCACGTAGGCCACACCGTAAAAGAGCCCCTCGCGGCCGGAAAGCGGAAAGGCAGCATCAATCTGGGAAAAGCGAACCCCGTAATTCTCCATTTTTCGCCGCAAAAGTAGCGGATCCTGGTACAGGGCCACATGGGGTTGATACCCTAATCCGTGAATCCAACTGGCACCATCGATCACACCACATTCGATGTAATGGACATCATGGGCCTCTGCCCAGGCCAAACACTTTTCAAAATCCCAGTACGCCGAATTGAACGCATCGGTATGAAAGCTGATCTGCATACACCACCTCGCCCGTTACAATCTCCACCAATCCATCGAAGACCGCAATGTGACAGCTTGGCCGACGATGATTCACCGCCCTTCCCGGGGATTCACCCGCGAAGTTTCGCCAAGCCGTCCCCCACACCACAGACACGCCTGCCGATACAGCGTTTGCAAGCCCTCACTCTGGAATGCCTTCACGTCGTGCCCCAGCACACAGTGAAAAACCCGCCCTTTGCCCACCTGGAGCACAAAAGCCATGGGATAATCTTTTCCATCCACTTTAGAGCGGGCAACGGCCAGAACGTGAATCGGGATGTCTCCCGCCAAACACGTGTAGAGCTCATCGACGGTATCGAAATCCTGAAGCCCGCGAGTGATGGGATGTTCTCGATCCACGATGCGCACCCTGAAAGTGCCGTAGGGATCGTGTCCGCGAAGCTGGGGATCCCAGACCCGTCCGACAAGTTTAACGAAATCTTGCTTGAATTCCTGGAATGCCCCGCAAGCAAAGTGGACGAGCACCAATCCCCCACCCTGCTGCACAAAGCGCTCCAGCGTCTTCAACCCCTCCCGACCCGGAACGTCAGGATCATAGTTTTTGAAATGGAGAACAAGCACCTGATATTGAAAAGGTTTCTCGGTGCGCAGAACCGTCAGTTCCTCTGCCACATCCACGGTAATATCGCCGCGTGCCTCCAGGAGCTTTTTCAGGACAGGTGTTGTCTCCTGCCATTTATGGCCGGGATAATCTTCGCCCGTCACGATGAGACAGCGAACAGGAGCCGACTCATAACTTGGTGGATTGCCCGTTTCGGCCGCGCAGGCCCGGAACTCAAAACGCGCTGGCAGGAGAATCGCCATCCCGGCAACCAGAGCGAGAACCACCCGCCACACCCCCGCAAGTCTTGCCAAGCCTCTTCCCGCAAAACTGTTTTGTAAGCCGGGTCTCGAAAAAGATTTGCCGACTTCTGTGAGGCGGGTCATCGTGCCTCTCCTGTTCCAAGGGAACGATCACTGCCCCCTTAGCATACCTGCCCGGCCCTGCTAGTCAAGAACGTCATCGTCTGTTCGCGAATTCTCTCTTTATGACTTCACGTCTCATAACAGACACAGCCGAGATCCGTCACTCATCCGTTATGATCCGAAGCCCGACTTCCCGGTCCAAGCGCACGGACGCCATCATCCCTGCCAATTCGTGCGACTCCGCCAATCAGGCCACCGGCCGAACCGGAAACGGTCAAACTAATCAACACCGGTCGGTGCAATGCTCACCGGTAGAAAAGAAAAAGGGCCATTTCAGGATGGCCCAGTCTTCGCAGGATGTTCGGAACAATAGGAGAACCGATCCCCACGGTAAACCCAAGCCGTTCAGCCTAGGACTGCGACTTGAGGATTTCCATCACCCGATCGGTAATGAGCTGGACGAGTTGCTCGCGTTCTTCCTCACTCAACTGCGGATTGACGCCGCAACTGCCACTCTGGCCTGACCGAAAGCGAGGCGGCTGGAACACTTCCTGGCGGACGCCGCTTTCCCGCCAGCTGTCCCGAAAAACGTCATTGGCGCACAGTTCACAGTTTTCCAGCTCCAGACGCGGATCTTTGTAGCCCAACCGCTGTTTCAAATCCAGCAGGGCTTTGACCTCGGGTTCTGTGAAATAGTTGATTCGCCCCAGGCTCTTCGCCAGCATGAGCATGCGGCAGTACGCGTCGAGGATCTCCGTGTACCAGTAGGCCTTTTCCACCGTGTCGCCGAAGCTCACAGTGCCATGGTTGGCCAGAATGATCACGTTGCACTTCTCCACAAACGGGAGAATTGTGTTGGCGAATTCCTGCGTGCCGGGCGTCTCGTATTTGGCGATCGGCACTTCGCCCAAAAAGATTTCCACTTCCGGAAGCACGCACAGGGGAACCGCTTCCCGGGCGATGCCAAAGGCTGTGGCGTGCGGCGGATGGCAGTGCACCACGGCTCGAATGTCCGGTCGAGCCTTCATGATAGCGAGATGAAGCTTAATTTCGCTCGTGGCCTTTCGGACGCCCGCAATCTGGCGGCCCTCCATGTCCACGATGCAGAGGTCTTCAGGCTTCATGAAGCCCTTGCAAATCATCGTGGGCGTACACAGGACCTGATTCTCGCTGATCCGGTACGAAATATTCCCATCGTTTGCCGCAGCAAAACCACGCTTGTATAGACGGTCGCCGATTTCGCAGATTTCCTGCTTCAGTCGCTGAATGTTCAGCGGTGTTCCGCCGCCACGCGCGGTTGTCCTGGGCTTTTGCGGAGAATCCATCTGGGATGCCATCGTTCTAACCCTCCAACCTGCCGAATTTATTTTCGGGCTGCTTTTATCGGGCGCTGACTATGTTTCTGGATTCTGATCTCATCCGATGACTTTCACTCACCCGCCGAGACCGGAAGCACTTCCCGGAGTGGACAAACCTCCACCTGATCCAGGATTGCCGCCAGGTAGGCGTCTACCGGCTTCGGTTCTGCGAATGGCTGCGCTGCCTCGCGGCCCTCGCTGAAGGCCACCAGACATCCGTCGTGAGCACCCAATTCGTCATACAGAACCAGCTCTTCCGCGTCGGCTGGACGTTCGCCCAGCAGCATTTCCAGGGACAGCGGCACCACGAGCTTGAACCTCGCCCCGATCATAGTCGGGTGCGCGCGATTGAGAGTGACGGTGCCAATCACTTTTCCAACTCTCACGATGGATATCCTTTCTGACCGGCTCGGCGGTTGTCCCACCGACGGAACAAACTCACCTCACTGGAGTTCCAATTTTTCGCGGAAAATTTCCGGACAAACGTGGGACGATGCCACAAACTGACGGATCATCCGCTTGAGGCTGAACAAGCCTGTGTTCAGGTCGGCCACCAAAACATTGGCACCGACCGCCGCCGTATCGCTCGCCACTTCCTGCGGATTCCGTCCCGCAATCGCCCGCACTCCCCGCTGCCGATTGGCCAGACACACTTCGGCAGCCACATGTCGGGTGATCACGACAACCAGCCTCTGTTTGCGGCACAGCTCCGCTGCCCTTTCACTCGCCCGGATGAGGCAATCCAATGTTTCATACTCCGCGGTGATCCCCTCCGGGCGTAATAGATTATCCAGTTGCTGGGGATTGATCCTTTGTGTCACTAATAACACTGCTACTGTGGAAGCCCCGGCAGGTGACACATTGCCATTTCCGGCAGGCTTCTGGCCGCCCCCGTGGAAAACCGCAATCCCCTTCTCCTGAAGTAAATCTCTTACGGCAGGTGTTACCACCGCCCCCATCGGAACCACCACCCGCCGGACTCCCTCCAGCCGATCACTCAGCTGGGCCAGGGTGATCACCCTGTCCGACAGAACGAGCTCGCCATCCCGCGTGGAAATGAATCTGGCCAGCGGTCGGGGAGATTCGATCGGTTGATTTTCTTTTCGGACTAATTGGCTCGCTTCCGATTGAGACCGCGGTTCTGCGTCGCGCTGCGAGTCTACTTCTCCGGATGGTGCGGCAGCGGTCTGCTCACGCGCTCCCTGTTCCGTCCCAATCCGCCGCTGAATCGCGGCCAGGACCTCACGCACGACCTGTTCGATCAGTTGAGCATTCCAATCGCCGCTGGCCATCAGTCCACAATCCCAATCACCGACCACCGCACAGGAGTATGTGGATCTCCTATGATCGTCTGTGTGTGTTTGCCATCGGAACTGACAATCACCAGATCCCCTCGACCTGCTCCCAGGTGATCAACCACCAAAACCGGGTCGCCGTCCGGCGAAGCACCGTCGGCTGCCAATGGCTGAACCAGCAGCAGCTTCCAGCCTTTCATGGATGGATGCTTCACCGTCGACGTTGCATGACCCACCACTCGTCCTGCCAGCATGAATTCCGTATCGTCCTTCCGGCGAATCCGTTACGGCCCAGCTCCGAATGCTTGTGTCGAGTTCTGATCGGCGCAAGGCCCAATCCCCAGAATGCAACCTCAAAGTTTCACCCGTAGCGACTTTTTATTTGCCCAAGATTCGCAGACTGTCGATCATCGCGCAGCGGCGTTCACGGGTGAAAGTGAGGGGCGTTGTGATGCCTTCACCCGTCGGCCCAGCGATGGAGTACGAGATATAGCCTTCGCCACCGAGGCCCAATCCGGCCATGCACGGTCCGTTTTTCACGAAAATTGTGGTATCCAGCGCTCGACCCATTTTGGTCATATTCACCACGTCATGCGAATGGATGATCGCTGTGTGCCGGAAGCCGTGCTCGGCAATCCGCGCCCGCTCAATGGCTTCGTCGACGTCCCGGCACCGCACAAACGGGACAAAGGGCATCATCTGCTCGGCGTGCACAAACGGATTGGAGAAGTCCGTTTCGCCGAACAGAAGTTCGACGTCATCGGGGATCTTCTTACCAATGGCACGCGCCAGTTTGGCTGCATCCTGGCCGATGAATTCCTTCACGCCGACCGGATGCCGGTGTTCGCCTTCGCCCACGTACGTGATCGCTTTGGCCGTGAGTGCCTCGATTTCGGCAGCGTTGAGCCGAACCGCTCCCGCCCTTTCCATGGCCGCCATCAACTGATCGAAAATCTTCTCCACCGCGAAGACTTCCTTCTCCGCGATGCAGAGGAGGTTGTTGTCGTAGGAAGCACCTTTGATGATGCACCGCGCTGCGCGATCCAGGTCCGCGGTCTCGTCAACCACCACCGGCGGATTCCCTGGACCAGCCACGATAGCCCGTTTGGCCTGCTGCATCGCTGCCCGGGCCACCCCCGGACCACCGGTCACACACAGGAGGGCGATATCCCGGTGCTTGAAGATGGCGTTGGCCGTTTCAATCGTGGGCTCGGTAATGACGCACATCACATTGTCGATGCCCAAATCGCGGAAGATGGCCTGGTTGTAGCGGCGAACACCCTCGGCGGCGACCCGCTTGCCACTGGGATGCGGGTTGAAGACAACCGTGTTGCCCGCCGCAATCATGGCGATGGCGTTGCCCGTCAGCGTGGGCAGCGAGTGCGTCACGGGAGTCACTGCGCCAATCACCCCAAAGGGTGCATGCTCGATGACCGTCAAACCGTGGTCCCCGCTAAACACTTCACTGCGAAGAAACTCGACGCCGGGCGTCTTCTCTCCCAGAACACGGAGTTTTTCAATTTTGTGTTCCAGCCGGCCGATCCTCGTTTCTTCCATCTCCATCGTGCCGAGTTCCACGCACTGCTCGATGGCAATGCGCCGAATATGGTCGATGAGTCGTTTGCGCTCCTCAAGGGTGCGGCGGGAGAGAATATCGAACGCCTCGACGGCCGCTGCGACCGCATCGTCCACATCCGTAAACAGCCCGAAGCGGCCCTGATACCGCTTGACAACCGGCGGCGGTGCCGAGGGAACTCCATTCCCCTTCAAACGCTGGAGAACCTCTTCGACAACCGTACGAACCAGGGCTTCGTTGACCTGCATAATCTCACTCCTTATCCACAGTCCGGCATGGGGTGGTCATGCGCGGGTGATCCCCCTCACGCCTCCCAACTTATTTCGCGAATCCGCTGACACCTCTAACGAAAACGACAATCGATCCTTTTCATGCACCAATCCGCCGCTCCGTCGCTTCCGTCCACAGCGAGTCCGTGCCCGGGAATCAACCGGCCGCCTGCCTAGACCTGGGCTTCCGGTGATTCCGGTTGCTTGCTGTAAATACAGCGCTGCCCAACATGGACGTGATCGACGATCCCGATAATGACGGTGTCCACGGGTAGGTTCTTGGTTTCCGGAGTAAGCCGGGCACTGGAACCCTGAACAATGAGGACCATTTCTCCCTCGCCCGCCCCCACCGTGTCCACCGCCACGAATGTTCGGCCGGTCGCCACGAGCGTGCTCCGCGTTTGCGGATCCACACGATACGGCTCCACGAGAAGGAGTTTGCGACCCACCATCGAGTCCACCTTCTGCGTGGAAACCAGTGACCCTGTAACCTTTGCTAAGAACATAGCATTACAGTGACTCTAAAAGGGCCTTTGCTTGTCGGGCGACGATCAACTCTTCATTGGTGGGGATGGTCCAAATTCGGACCCGACCCGCCGGCGAACTGATTTCGCATTCTCCTCGCGCCGTGCGATTCTTTTCTTCGTCGATCACAATCCCCAATTCGCTCAGATTGCGGCACACCGCGGAGCGGATCTCCGGCTGGTTTTCACCGATGCCCCCGGTAAACACCAGGACATCAGCCCCGCCCAGTTCAACCAGCGAGGCGCCCACGTATTTGCGGATGGAGGCCACGAACACGTCCACCGCCAGTCGCGCACGTGGGTTGCCTTCCGCAGCCGCCGCCATGATGTCCCGCAGATCGGTGCTCACCCCGCTCAGCCCCAGCAGACCACTCTGTGTGGCCAGCACGTTCAGAATTTCCTCCAGGGATTTCCCAGTGTGTTTCATCACGATGGGCAGCGCGAATGGGTCAAAATCACCGACGCGGTTATTGTTGGGCAGGCCCGTCTGGGGACTCATCCCCATACTCGTGAAAACGCTTTTTCCGCCGGAAATAGCGCAGACCGAACTCGAGCCTCCCAGGTGGCAGGAAATGACCCGCAAATCGTTTCGCCCAAAAATCTCCGCCGTTCGCGTAGCGATATAGCGGTGACTGGCCCCGTGAAAACCCCAGCACTTGACACCCCATGCCGCCCATTCGTAGGGAACGGCGTAAAACCGGTTGTAATCCGGAATGGTACTGTGAAAATCGGTTTCGAAAGCCGCGACTAACGGAATCTCCGGGAGGTTTTCTCGAAGAATCCGCATCGCCCGAATGTAGGGAGGATTGTGTGCCGGCGCAACCGGCACCATCTCCTCCATGGCGGCCAGCACTTCCTCCGTGACCAACTGAACTCCGCTGATCCGTCCTCCGTGAACAGCCTTGAAACCGATGGCCGCGACCTCCCGGGCGTCTTTCAGACACCCGGTCTGTGGATCGGTGAGCTGGGCGAGGCACTGGCGAACCGCGACGGCATGATCGGGAACATGGGCCGTCAGTTCGTACCGCTGGCCCTTGATTTCCACAAAACACCGACTTTCCGGCGCTCCGATGCGTTCGACACCGCCCCGAGCGATTTGGGTCTCGGTCTGCATGTCGAACAATCGGTACTTGAAGCTCGTGCTTCCGATGTTTGCCACCAAGATATGCATCCTGCAACCTCCTCACAATTCCCGTTATGCCACAGTGCCAATGTGTCCCTCGCCGACAAACTCACTCTTCTCCGTTCCCCGGTTTGCAGGACGTCTCGCGCTGGCGGGGCCGTGTCGGGTGTGAGGCGCGTACGGCAAACGGGCGGGAGTGCCGGGCGCTCACGCTGCCTCGGGGACCGGCCGCCAGATTGCCTCGCTCACGTCAGATAGGCCGCGATCACACCTTCCGCCGGGCGAGGAATGATGTGGCTGGCCACCAACTCCCCGACCTGCGCCGCTGCGTTGGCACCGGCCTCCACCGCAGCCCGCACGCTGCCCACATCGCCGCGCACAATGGTGGTCACCAACCCACCACCAATCTGCACACGCTTGACGATCTGCACATTGGCCGCTTTCGCCATGGCGTCTGTAGCCTGAACGAGCGCTACCAAACCACGAGTTTCAATCAGACCAATTGCGTCTTGCATGGCGCTTAATCCCCCTATGTTGCTAGCCGAATGAGTGTCTTTCCGTTGTTTCCGTGCCATCACAACTTGCCGCGATCAGTCGGTTTTACCACCCTTGCCGGCGCCTCCCGGAAGGACCGTCGACAGGTCATCGTGCGGTCGCGGGATGACCTGGACGCTGACCACCTCGCCGATCCGAGCTGCCGCAGCCGCACCGGCATCGGTGGCCGCCTTCACCGCGGCGACATCCCCGGTGACGAATACGCTCACCAGACCGCTTCCGACCTTGTCCCAGCCCAAGAACTGCACGTTCGCCGCCTTGAGCATGGCGTCCGTTGCTTCCACCAGGGTGACAAAACCCTTGGTCTCAATCATTCCCAGAGCTTCCATTTGTTTGGCCATTGCTGTTCACTCCACCTCGAAACTGAAAAACCACACCTTCGTTTCCGAATTCCCTACACACATCGCCACGATGGACCGGCAACCCTCCCTGGCCTTGCCGCCCGTATCAGGGTTTGTACAGCTCCACCCGGGTTGCGTGCTCGATGTCCGCCGCGTTGCCCTCATCCGTGTCCAGGTGGACTTCAAGCTTACTTGTTTCATCAGCCCGCACGATCACGTTTTCAAACACTGTCGTGCACGGCCCAGATTCGATCCTCAGGCACATGGCATCCCCGTTCTTGACGCCATAATACTCAGCGTCCCGGATATTCATGTGCACGTGTCGGGCCGCACGAATGACCCCCTCCTTGAGATCCACACTTCCCGCCGGTCCCACGAGCACACATCCCGGCGTCCCTTTCAAATCGCCACTCAATCGCACCGGAGCATCAATCCCCAGCGAGATGGCGTCCGTAAAGGCGAGCTCCACCTGGGTCTTGGAACGCGGAGGCCCGAGCACCCGCACCGTCGGCAGCATCCGCCGCCGAGGACCAACAATCATCACAGTCTCCTCTGCCGCGTAAAAACCCTCCTGGTAAAGCCATTTGTAAGGCTTCAGTTCGTAACCCGGGCCAAAAAGAATGTCGATGTGCTCCCGAGAGAGATGGCAGTGCCGGGCGGAAATGGTGACCACGACTTCGGGTCTTTCCTTCGGCCCGCCAAGTAGTTTCACCACAATCTCACGGACGATCTTTTCGACCTGAGCGCGATCAATGGGAGGCGCCTGTGCCATGGCTCTCAAACCTTATTGGTCGGAACGGGAGAAAGTTGTGTCGGAGCATCCAGAACCGGGCGCAACACTGGCTCCTCTGCCGATTCAGCAACCGAAGCAAGAATCAACCGAACCCCGGCAGATGTCAGCCTTTCCCGCCACACTTCGGGAAGTTCCGTATCCGTCACCACGTAATCGACATCCTCCAGCTTGCAGAGAAGAGCAAGGCTGCGATATCCGAACTTGGAGCTGTCAGCGACGATGATCACCTCATCTGCCGCCCGCATCATCGCCCGCTCGGTCTCCACAAGCAAAAGGTTGTTGTTGAAAAACCCTTCCTCATCGGCCGACGCCACACTCAAAATAGCCTTGCGGACGCGGAGCGAGGCGATCATGGCATCGGCCTGCGGACCCTGCGTGACCCCGGTTCGGGGACACACATTGCCACCAACAAACACTAGGTCACTGGTGGGGTCAGAAGCAAGTAAATTTGCCACCGGAAGAGAGTTGGTCACCACGTGGAGCGGCATCCCCAGTAACAGCCGCGCAACCTCGTAGGTTGTGGTTCCCCCATCAAGAAGGACGGAATCCCCGGCCGAAATTAACTCGACGGCCTTTCGTGCAATTGCCCGCTTCTGTTCCCACCGCATGGGCTGCCGGGTTTCAAAATGGGGCAATTTGGGGGAACTTCCCGTGTACAAAGCCCCGCCATGAATCCGTTTCGCATCACCCTGCTTTTCCAGATATTCCAGATCCCGGCGGATTGTGGACTCGGATACACCCAAAGCGCCGGCAAGCTCGTCGAGCGTCGCAAAACGACGCGACCGAATGAGCTCGAGAAGCTGCGTCCGACGTTCCTGCACCGTGTTGGTTGGATGGCCTGCCGGCATGTCTCGTCCTGAGAAGTTGTGCGCAAGATGTGACGCCAATCTACCGTATTTCGCTGAAATATAGCCTACTATGTCGCCAGAATCTCGTCAAGATATGGCAGTGTCACTTCAAATTTTTGGACCCATTTCGCCAATTTTGCTGCAAAATATTGAGCGAATGCTTTCCGAACGTGTGCCAGATCCATTCCGACGAAGCAGCCGGCCACGCCCACGGTCCGCTGAGCGCTCTCACATCCCGAAAAAGCCGCTTTTTCAGAAAAAGCCTCAAGGTTTGCCCAATTTCGACCGATGGTAACCGGCAGCAAGAGTCAATCTCCCGTCTGCTTGACTGGCGCCGGTCCATCGACCGGCCCCGGTGGAATGACGGATGGCAGGCAACAACCTGGAGGATTCACATGAACAAGCCTCTCCACACGGACGACGCCTCTTCGCAAGGCACTGTGAGGGTGCTGGCGCGGCTGCCCTATGTTGGTGGGGAACAAGAGTCGGTTCCCGAGCACAGCACTTATCCCTTTCGCGCAACCCCAGTCAGCTTCTTTTCCGACCCGATCCGTCGCGGTCTGGCACTGGGGGTAGCCGTAGTTCTGCTGCTCGGCGTGATCTGGTTCATCGCTGGCCGCGGAAAGAAATCCGAGATCGCCAGCAACGCCCAGAACAAGCCATGGGAAACGGCGGTGCCGCGTCCCGATGCCCCGGAAGCGCCTGCGTGGAGTCCGCCTTCTGTCAGCCTGCCCAGCGAAAGCGTTCAATCCACTCAGGCCCAACCGTTTGGCGCGGCAGGTGATTCTCATCTGGTGACGCGATCTCCGCTGGGATTTGAGTTGCCACCCGGCAATGGTTGGGGAAGTCCGCAGGAGAACCTGCTGAACACTTCAAGCACGCAACCGTCCCTGACCGCGGGCCAGCCAATCCTGGCGTGGGAAAACCCGCAAGCCACCCAGGCATCTCCAGCGCTGCCGCCCGTTCAGACGCAGATGACTCCTCAGTATGACGTTGCGCCCGTGAACGCTTCGGGAAATTCCACGACTCCCTGGGCAAACGCGGCTGGTTTTGCTGCCAACTCACCCGGATCCACCCCGATGAATCCCACACCTCAAGGCTATGCCAGTGTCGCACCGGCTGGACCGACCGCACCGTCTTCCGCCGTACCAGCGCAGATTGTCCGTAATCCCTATTTCAATTCCCAACCGGTCGCCCAAAGTGCCAACGCATCACCAACTCAACCGGCCGCTGACTTCACCGCGAGCAACAATTCTTGGGGCCAACCAGCCTCGGCCACACTTCCTGCCTCCTGGCCGACTCCCGTGGAGCTTCAACCACCCAGCGCAGTGGTCGGTCCCAGTGCTGTGATCGCATCCCGCCCGAACGCCCCAGACTTCGCGCAACCCGCGACGTCTCCGCGTGTTCAGAACTCCATTTCGGCCGCCGGCTATCCGCAGGCGAGTCAATGGAATATGCCCTCCACCACGGCAGGAAGCTCCGTGTACAGCCATGCGTCTTCGGTTTCCAGCGCAGCTCCGCAAAACACATGGGGCAATTCGACGAGCCAACTTTCGTCTCCGGGCAGCCCGGTTCCGTCAATCGGCGGAAATCCGTCGAACTATGGACCTTACTCGAACGCTGTGCCCGGCAGCCAGCCTGCCTATCAGGGATCGGTCGGCTTACAGACACCACAGCAAAATCCCGCGTACAATGGCCCGAGCGCCGGTTTGTGGGGTGATTCCCGTGCGATGGGTCCAGGGCAGACCGTGCAGCCCGGCCAAAATCAGCAGGCCCCCGTCTATCCCAGCACCGATTCATATCGGTATTACGGCCCCACATCGCAGCCCGGTACTCAGCAGCCGCATGACAATCAGGTCGTGCCCGCCACGTATGCCAACCCCTCATGGGGTAATTACTTGAACGGTTCCGGGCCGAGCCCGATGGGCCCAACCGCTCCGACAGGCCGTCCTCAACAGCAGCAGGCGGGCACCTCGGCGGATCAGCTTTACCCGACAACCGGCCAAACCGGTTACAACTTGTATCCCACGTCGGTACTGCGATGAAAACGGGATCTTTTCTGATGGTTGGCTGTCCACACGACAGGTCGGTTGCTCGGCAGTAAGCCGGTTAAACGTGACCTGATGAATGTAAACCCTCGGCAGCTTCCTTTGGTCACTGCGACGATTTTGTGTGCTTGTGAGTGAGACGGTGATATGAAAGATCGGTCAACCACAATCCGGCTGGAGGAAGCGTTTCTGAGATTGGGGCCTTCGGGCCAGGTCAACGCTGCTTCAGCTCTGGAAGAGGACCTTGAGGGCCAGGGAAAAGACCCAAGAGCCGCCGAAACATCCTCTTCACCCCCGACGTTCGGCGTCACGCAGACCGGGTCCCTCCCTCACTTTCGGCCGGCCTTGGAAGTTGACCGTTTCGCGCCGCGACCAACCCTGCTTTATCTTCTCCAATATGCGGGCAGCACCCTGGAAGGGTGTCTCCAGCGAATTCGTCAAAGCGTGCGCAACAATCCGCGACTGGTGGGTTTTGTTTCCGGTGAGCCGCATCAGGGTTGCACCACGACCGTGCTGGCCATTGCTTACAAGCTGGGACGTGGTGGGGAAAAAGTGCTCGTTATCGACGGCTCGCCCGACCACAGCCTGGCCGAGACCCTGGGAGTCATGGCCGAGCGTGGCTGGCAAGACGCTGTTCCCAGCAAACTGCCACTGCGAGAAGTGATAATCCGGTCGGTGGAGGATGGCTTCGACATCCTTCCGTCCCGTCCCGCACAGACATTTTCCCCTTTCGCGGGGTCAGGGCTTCGCCTGCTGCCAGAATGGCAAACCACGTACGAATGGATTCTCGTGGATTATGGCTCCACTTTTGTCAGTCGACCGGTTTCCCAGGGGGACCAGTCTCAGGACACTCGGAGCTTGCCCTCGCGAATTTCCGTGCCTTTGTCGGAATGTCGGGATTTCGTCGTCGTTCAGAGGATCGATTCCGTGGCTTCGATCGTGCGTGAAATTCAGCAACGGGGACGTGTCCTCGGCCTGATTGAGACATTCGTTCCTCCCACGGCGGAAGATAACCGTGTTCTCTGTGAACGTGAGGCGGCATGAGCACACGCCCGTGCGGTGAACACACCGTTCGGTGGAGCGAATATGTACACAGCCTTCTGGAAACTTCGCGAACAGCCCTTTCGGAACGAGTTCCGCCCGTCGTTTTATTTCCCGAGCGGGTCCCATCAGGCGGCTCTTTTGAAACTTCGCTACGCCGTGGAACAACGTCAGGCCAGCGCTCTCCTAGTTGGTCCGGCTGGAACCGGTAAATCGTTCATCGTGGAACTGCTCGCGGCGTCGCTTCCTGAATCCTATCAGCCCATTGTCCGCAAGACGGCCCTTTTGGACGACGCAGAAGCGTTTCTCATAGACTTGGCTGAAGAGCTGGGATCTCCACCGCGTGGATCGGGATACGCAGCTTTCCGCTATCTTGAAGAAACGCTCAGCAAGAACCGGAGCGCGAATCGCCACGGAATTCTCGTGATCGACAACGTACACGTTTTTCAGCACCACAAAAACTGGGATGTTCTCCGCAATCTCATGACCATCGCTCTCGATGGGCAGCCTGCCTGGACCGTGATCCTTCTGGGACACCCCCTCGTTCTGCCGATCCTGGAGCAACTCCCGCACGTGGAGGAATTGCTGGCCATCAAGTCTTTCCTGCGTCCTCTGACACTTGAAGAAACCCGCGATTACGTGGAACACTGTCTCCGTCAGGCGGGTGCCACGGGCGCGATCTTCACTCCGGAGGCCCTTGAGCAGGTCGCCGACCTCTCCGGCGGTATCCCTCGCCGTATCAACAGGTTGTGCGACCTCGCTCTCCTGGTTGCTTATGCCGAAAAATCAACCCGGGTGCACGCCCATCACGTGGAAGCGGTGTTTGAAGAACTTTGCGGTATCCCCGCCCAGTGACGCCCCGTAAGTTTGGCTTCCCGCCTCTCGCAATCCCCTCCCGACGTATCCAAAAAAACGGCGTTTCTCCTTCCACACGACGCACTTCGCAACACCACCAAGGCTCGCGCTTCCTCCTGGGTCTCACTGCCACCAGCAACCGGGCGCATGGCACCAGTCGTTCCGCAACATGTTCGCAGGAGTCTGGACCCGGTCCCAGCTCCGATGCGCTCGGTCGCTCCGTCGTCGATTCTGCACGATGGAAGCGGGGGGCGTAACCCGTGCGGGAAAGTTGCTCCGCCACTGCATGCGATCGGTCTCCCCACGATAATAGCGATTATGGTCGAGGTGTCACCTACGCCAATGCTCCCGAACATTGAAACGACTGGCCCAGTTCACCGCAGCGCCGCGTGGATTGGGTGCGCCTGTGGTGTCGTCACATTCTGCTGCCTGCTGTTCACGTCTCCCGTCACGCCCATGACCTGGGATGAGGGCGATGCCATCCGCCGGGCAGAAAGGATCCAGGCCTGGTTTGCCCACCTCTTCTCGTCCTCCAGCGAGAGTAACACACCCGCGGGTCATCCCTTCTCTCGAAGAAAACTTTGGTGGGGATTTCCGTTCACCACGCAGCGGGAAGGCCACCCGGCCCTCTACGGAATCGTCATTGCCCTCGGAGAAGCCGCATCGCCAAACGTGCTGGATCCTCTCACACGCTACCGGTTTGGTCCAATTTTGCTCTTCGCTGTGGCCGTAGGTTCTGCTGCCGCGAAGATGACTCGTCACTGGGGACCGCAGGCAGGCTGGGCCGCCGCGACCGCGTTGATCCTCCAGCCGCGTTTGTTCGCCCACGCCCATTATGCGTCCTTTGATGGACCGCTCACCGCATTCTGGCTCCTCTCCTGGGCCGCCTTTCCAGAAAAGGCTTTCACCCGGGCCGCCAAGCCCACACTGAGAGACGACATCTTTCCAGCGATCCGCTGGGGTGCCCTGCTGGGGGCAACGATGAGCTGCAAATTCACCGGTTGGTTGGCTCCGCTTCCCTTTCTGATCTGGCCCGTTTTACAAGGCAATCGTCGCACGTGGCTGCTGTTGTGCTGGGGATTTCTCGCGGCCTTGGTCACCTTCTTCCTGTGCAATCCTCCCCTGTGGGTGCGTCCCATCGTCGGGATGCTCATGTTTTTCCGTTTCAATCTCCATCGGGGCCAGCTCCCGGGACTTAACATTCCCATATACTTTCTGGGAAAGATGTACGATCTGTATCACCCCCTGCCCTGGTACAACACCCTATTCTGGACTGCCGTGGCGGTTCCCCTGCCGATTTTACTTTTCTTTGTATTGGGCCTTGCGACCATCGGCCGGCGACGGATGCACCATTCGGTCGCTCTTTTGGCAGCGCACTGGGGTATTCTCATTATTGTGCGGGCAATCCCCGGGGCGCCGCCCCACGATGGAATTCGACTCTTTCTTCCCGCGTTTGCGTTTCTAGCACTACTCGCCGGGCTGGGTGTCGCGATGGGACCGAAAATGCTGACGGCGACATCCGCCGATCAAGGGCCCCGATCACGCAGTCCGGCTGACGTGGCGATGAATACTGATGCAAAGGAGAGGGCCTTTCCGGCAGCCCGCTCCCAGCGCCGCCAGCTCGCCGGGCTGGTGCAAGTCGCGAGCTGGATCGCGCTAATACTGTGCGTTATACCCATCTTCTGTTTTGCGCCGCAGTGGCTCTCGTACTACAACCTGTTGATCGGCGGTTTGCCAGGCGCTACCAAGCGGGGCATGGAACCGACGTACTACTGGGACGGGCTGGATCGTGACGTCCTGTTATGGCTTCGTATTCAGTGCGTCCCCGGTGAAAAAGTCTATTTTTCCGCAGGATCGCCGGACAATCTCGATCTTCAGCATGCGTGGGGCTGGCTCGCGCCGGAACCGGCTTCCTCCCCGGCTGACGCCCGATGGTACGTCATTCAGCACCGCCCCAGCGCCTGGAACGACATCGACAAATGGCTGGCCCATCACGGCGAACCAGCGTTTGTGAAATACGCCGGGCAGGCGACCTGGTGTCCTCTCGTCGGCCGTGTTTGGGTGGTGAAGGTCTTCCCCATCACAGAGTACTGGCGCGCCAGCCAAAGCATGGCCATCGAGAACACCCGGTAATGTGTCTCGCCCAAGAAGCTTCCTGGCACATCCCCACTTTTCCGCTGCGAAGAGGAACGCGAAGGTCCACACGGGCTTTTGTGGAAGCGGAATTCACCCCGGAGAAACCGGCTTGTCAGGTCTGCATTCCCACGTTGAACAATCCATTTCATCCGCCGTGCCGCAACGCGTGCGGTCAGTTGCTGGTTAACCGGTTGGGGCAATTCATGAATTGCCACTACCAGACCTTGCGCCCATGGCATCTCACGGTTTCTACATAAAGTGGCGATGGTTCAGAGAAGCCCCAGGGTGACAGGTGGCGAACGACGGGTTGACCAAGGTGAAGCGTTCCAATTGCGCCGTGTCAACGGACTCCCGCGGTTCGCGCGAGGAAATGCTCCTCCACATACTGCATGATCAGCCGGGCACCGTCGGGGAGGGAAAACTGTCGGTCCACATTGCCTTCCACAAAGGCCACTTTGTTCATCCCGTAGACATCGGAAGTAGCCTCATCCTGTCCGAGGACATATCCGCCCGCTCTGCGGATGGCACGACAGCCGTTGGCACCATCCCGGCCCATCCCCGTCATGATGACCCCCAGCACCCGCTTGCGGTAGACTTCCGCCACGCTGTTCATCATGACGTCCACCGATGGTTTATGTCCACTGACGGGCTCACCGTCGCAAACGCGGATCCGCACCGCGGGCGGACGTCCGGAGACGGCCATGTGATATCCCCCCGGCGCCACATAGGCATGGTTCGGACGGACCACCTCGCCGGATTCCGCCTCTTTGACCGTCAGGGCACTCACGGAATTGAGCCGCCACGCAAAAGGCTTGGTGAACTGCGGCGGCATGTGCTGCACGACAAAAATGGGAGGCATGGGCGGTTTGAGATCTCGAAACAGGGCGGTCAGCGCCGGTGGCCCACCTGTCGAAATCCCAATGGCCACACACGCGTCGCGGAGCTGCGGGCAGTCGCTATCGTCCTTGGCGGCAGGAAGTTTTGCGGCTGAAGGCACTATGGCCGTCGCTTGTAACCGTTGTCGCCGAAGTCTGATGATTCTTGCCACATCGCACGCGGCGGCAAATCGCACCTTGCGAACCAGTTCGATTCCGAAAGACTTCCCAGCCGCAGAAGCACTGCTCGGTTTGGTGACGTAATCGACAGCGCCTCGTTCCAGGGCATCCAAAGTGATGGCGGCTCCCGCCTGCGTCAACGAACTGACCATGATCACCGCGACCGGACGTCGGGACACAAGGGCATCCAGAACACTGAGACCATCCATGCCGGGCATCTGAATATCCAGCGTGATGACGTCCGGCTGAAGTTCCTCCGCCAACCGCAGCCCACTGCGCCCGTCGGGAGCCGTTCCAACCACCTCGATATCAGGCGCAGATGAGAGCACATCGCTGATCAACTGCCGCATGACCAGCGAATCGTCCACCACGAGAACTCTGATACGACGTTTACTCATCATTGCCAGCTATCCTGTGTGGGTCACTGTTACCGTGCGTCAGATGTCGTCACAAATCACGGGCCCACCGATCGCACACGCGGGGATCAAACTGGGGGACGTCACACCGTGTGAGTGGGTAACCGTCAAAAATATGGCATTTTCCAGTGCGGAGTTCTGACAAAATTGATCCGCAAAGGTGTTATTTGGATTACAAGCAGCACTGTCCAAGCCGCAGACTGGTCCGATTATGACAGTCGGAACAATTTTCGCAGCGCGTCGAGAAGCTCGTGGGGAGAACTGGCGTGCGAATGTTCGTGAATGGATGCCAGGGGCGGATGCAGCAACTTGGCCACAAGTCGATCGAAGCTTTTTTCGATCTCGGCTTTCAATTGCGGATCAAGGTTGGGATACTTTTGCCAAAGACGCCGTAATTCTTCCTCCTTCACAGCATCCCATTCTGCCCGCAACCGCTGGATGACAGGTGTGGCCGCCCGCCGATACAGCGTGCTCATCAGTGCGGCCACCTCCTGATCCACAATGGTGTAGGCATGTGGAAGCTCGCGATCCCGAGCTTCCCGATTCTTCTGGCACACCTCCTGAAGGTCGTCCAGGCAGTAAAGATAAACACCGGGAAGGTCGCCAATACTGGGTTCAAAATCTCGCGGCAGAGCAAGATCCAGAACAAACAGCGGACGCTCCGGTCGGGAGGCAATCACCGGGAGCACGGACTCCCGTTTCACAATCGGTTCTGACGATCCCGTAGTGCTGACGACCACATCTGCTTCCCGCAGCGTCTTCCATAATTCATCCCAGGGCCGGGCCTCACCTTCCCATCGAGCGGCCAGCTCTTGCGCCCGTTCGAAATGTCGATTGATGACGATGATTCGCCGGGCCCCTTCCTCCCGCAGGTAACGAAGGGTTTCCTCCGCCATTTCCCCTGCCCCAATCACCAGGGTGAGCTTGTCCTCGAAACGCTCAAAAACCGCCCGAGCAAATTCGGCCACGGCAATGCTGGGAATACTCACGCGCCGCTGCTGGATGAAAGTTTCCGAGGCCACCCGTCTTGCCGCTTTGAGCGCGTACTGAAAAGTCTGGTGGAAAATGGCTCCCACCATTTCGTGATCGACGGCCATTTGATACGCCTGCTTGACCTGGTTTAGAATTTGCGGCTCCCCGAGCACCATGCTGTCCAGTCCGGCAGCGACGCGAAAGAGATGCCGCACCGCCTCTTCCAGATCGTAGCTGTAAAAATACCGCTCCCATTCTTCTTGCTTTTGCCCGCGAGAACTGAGAATAAAATCGATCGTTTCGCCAACGGATGGCAGTGGATACGTGTCGCTGGCCAGATAAAGCTCCACGCGATTGCAGGTGGACAGCAAAACGGCTTCGGTGGGCCCCATTTGCTGCCGCCACGCCCGCAAAACGTCCGGGACCTCCTGGAGTCCGAAAGCCAGTTTCTCCCGGACCTCCAGGGGAGTTGTGTGATGACTGCATCCAATGACCCGAATATGCATGCTTATCTCAAAAATTGCCGATTTTGATTTCGGTCCCAAGGTTTATTCAGGTGGGGGTTCATCGTTGTCGCTCGTCTGGTTCGGCTGTGCTGCACCTCGTACTTCGACCGGTCTTTCACCACCTGGGGTCGCATGCAGCGCGGTCCCGCGGGGGCGTCCGTGCTGCGTCATTCCCATGACGGCGAGGATGAGCACCACCAGCATGAAGAGGAAGCTCACCACGGTCAAAAACACCACCCGACGTCCCTCGCGCAGCGGTGGATAGACCAGCCCCACCACCAGTGAGGTCCCCAGCCATAAAAACAACACCGAGGTCGCCACGACGACGGGATCACTCCAGGGGAGACGCTCCTGCGGCCTGTTGCCTTCGATCGCGTTGAGGAAAGCCCCCGAGAAAATCCCCACGGCGAGCATCGCCAGCGCCAACCCCAAAGCATGTGTGTTGGCTTTTTGAGACCATTCCAAACTGGGGAGAGTCCATCGACTCGTCCGCAACGGCCGGGACTTCAGCCGCCGCACCTGGCCGAGGTACATCAACCCGGCCACAAAGGCCACCGAAACAGCAAGGATGGCAAGAAGCAGCGATGCCCCGTGAATGAACCCCCACACTCGGGAAGCGGCATGGCGGGCAAACGGCAGCGGATCACCCCAGAAATACCCCACCACGATCAGCACCAACGCCGGAGGAAGCAAGAACAGGGCGAATGGTGTTTTCGGACGAAGTTTCATCCAAATGACGCACACCACCGCCAATCCCCACGCAATACCGTAGTACCAGTCCTGCCGTACGGACAGCGGCGTGCCTCCCGATTGTGATTGCTCGAAAAACATCACTCCCCGGTAAGCCAGCCAGACTGTATGCACCAGCAACCCCGCCACGAGAAGTCCCATGGCCAGGCCCGGTTGAATCCGCACTCCGCGGAGTCGGAGCCACTCTGCCCCAATGACCACCGCGTAGGCCAGCGCCATGCATAAGAGCAAAACTTCCATCATGGTTTGTGCGATTTCCCGACAGGATTCTGTGGAGGAAGGGTTGTCCGATTCAATCTGTTGACGCCTGCGCGCAAGCGACTGGCGGGAGAAACCGGAGTTTTAAGGTTTATCAAACATCGCCGACGGGCGCCGACGATTTCTCTTGCGTGTCCGGCACCTCCTCATGATCCCCGGAATCCAGTTCCATCCCCCACTCTTTTAGCTTCTTGCGCAGGGTATTGCGATTCAGCCCGAGTTGTGCTGCCGCTTTGATCTGAACATGATGACACCGATCCATGACCTGGAAGATCAGTTCGCGCTCGACCCGCCCTACGATCTCTTCATAGAGGTTTCCCTTGCCCGGGAAAAACTGCGAGAGCGCGGTGGACACCAAATCCCTGATCATACGGTCCAGATTCCGGCGACGGTATCCCAGCCGTGGGGCTTGCCTTCCGACAACGGCGTCCGGTAAAAGGTCGCAGGTGATCTCATCCCCCGGTGCGAGAATCACAGCGCGTTCGATGTAATTCTGAAGTTCGCGGACATTGCCCGGCCAATCATACGCCTGGAGTGCCCGCATCGCGTCCGGATGAACAAAGGGCACATGTCGCCGGTTTTTTTCGTTGTACAACCGCAGAAAATGTCCCACCAGTTCCGGGATATCTTCCCGCCTTTCACGCAGGGGTGGAAGATAGACCGTCACCACGTTGAGCCGATAGTAAAGGTCCTCGCGAAACCTCCCTGCCTCAACCTCTTCCAGAAGATCGCGGTTGCTTGCGGCGATAACACGAACATCGACCTGAATGGTCCGGGTATCGCCGACCCGTTCAAATTCGTGCTGTTGCAGTACGCGCAAAAGCTTCACCTGGAGCTTGGGAGTGGTCGAGTCGATTTCATCCAGGAAGATCGTGCCGGTGTGGGCGGCTTCGAACCTTCCCGTCCGGTTCTCCACAGCCCCCGTAAAAGCCCCTCGCACGTGACCGAAGAGTTCGCTTTCCAGAAGCCCTTCCGGGAGGGCTCCGCAATTCACCCGAATGTAAGGCCCGCCACGGCGAGGGCTGAGTTGGTGGATGGCCTTGGCGATGAGTTCCTTTCCTGTCCCCGTCTCGCCCAAAATGAGTACGGAGGCATCAGAATTCGCCACCCGTCGAACAAGCCGGTAGACTTCCCGCATGGCAGGGGAAGAGCCGATGATCTCGGGTATGGGTGGCGAATCGTCGGCCCCGGAAAATGGGGGAATCCTGGAATTCATTCAGCATCTGCTCCGCTACTTTCCTCACCAGGCGAGGCACTCTCTCATCCAGAGTGTTATTGTACGCGGAACCGTTCTCAACGGGGATTACTCACAGTCAGTGCGGTACTGACTTCACGTATGCCAGAACGGAGTCTCTAAGGGTTCAGTGCCGCCCTTGTTTCACGGAGCCGTGCCGGAGTTTCGATACAATCGAGGATGAGTCCCAGGAGCTTTTGCACGGCCGGATCGCGGTGCGCGCTTTGATTGTATCGCTCGTACTGCCGAAGGATCTGCTGGGTCGTCAGTTGCACCCCACGCTTCTCAACGGCCTCTCGAAAACCCCCGAGCGCCTTCACGCGAAGTTCCAGAGGCCAGTTGTCCCGACTGGCCGCTTCCACCAATTGTGTTTGCGCTGCCGGAGTCGCCAAACGGGCGAGAATCTCGATGGCCAGTGTTTCCTGGCCGGGCGTGTCCAGAGCGGCCGTGGCAATCTGCTCCAGGTCCACGATTGAGACGCCCTGAGGCGGACTCTCACACAGGACGAGCAACCAGTTGAGCGCCTGCCGGGCCTGTTCAAGGCGCTGTGCGGCCGGTGTCCGATCGGCACCCGGTAAACTGCCCACCCGGGCAATCAATCCCGCCAAATCTTCGGGGCTTTGCGGCGTCGCCACACTGATACTCACGGGAATCGTCTGGGCCACGTGGTCTGCACGCGGCAGCCACTCGCTCTCGGCATACAGCAGGAGGGGAATCTGCATGGTGTGCGGATCTGACCGTAAACGCTGAAGTGTCAAATCCACCGGGGGGTTTTGAATCGCAGCCGACGCCAGGATCACTTCGCAGTCGGGCATTTCAGGCGCCACCCGCAGAAGATCGCCTCCTGTCGCGACAACCACCACACGGCTAAATCCGATGGTCTTCAAGTAGGCAGCCAACTGCGCTCCCTCGGCCGGACTCGGCGTGGCCACCACAGCCTCGCGCCTCCCCGTCCCCCGCGCGAAAAACATCAACTCCTGCCACAGGTAACTGCTGCCGCGAAACGCCCCGCCCGGAGCCAGCTCGAGGACCGTCCGCAAAGCGGCGAAGCGAAGCGACCGATCAGCCGCCCGCGCTGCCTTTACAAGCGGAGGAACTGCGCCGGACTGCAATGCCGCCGGGTTCTTCTCCTCCGCCAGCCACGCGATGGCTGCCCACGCTCCGGCATTCCACCCCTGATCCAGGCATCGATCGAGCCAGCGGTTCATATCGTCGAGAGTGGGCTTCAAGGCAGCCAATGCCCGGTCCACCTCCTGATGTACAGCGGCGAAATCGTCGGCTGCCCTGGCGCTTTCAGTTGGGGCGTGACCATCCTGCCCCGGTTGTGCCGTCTTTTGCGTCCACTCTTCCCGATGCCCAAAACCAAGTTTTTCCAGATTCAGCACCGCCGCCAGGTCGCGCAGTTGTGGATCATCTTGTGAAAGCGCGTAGGCGGCCTCCGCCAGATAGGCAGATCGTTCCCTCCGCCACAACTCATACGTCATCTGGCGAAGAACAACTGTCCCTGTCGCTGCATCCCATTGAAGAACCGACACCACCTCACGTCCCAGTGGTACCGGCGATTTGACGACCGCCTCTGCCTCGCGAATCATGAGCCGCACCGAATCACGGGCACTGGGCATCACCCCCACAAGGGCTTCCACGGCCGCTCGGGCCGCGCCGCGGACCTCGAGGCTACACTTTTGGCAGGTGGCGGTGGCCAGTAAGTATGGAACAGCCGACTTTATCTGAAGAGCCGTCACCGCATGGATGAGCCCCATTTTCTTCTCTTCCGGCACCGACAACAAAAGAGAAATGAGGGCTTCCTCCGAATCCGGGCGGAGGCGGGCGAGCACCGTCTCCACGCGCGGCCAGACTGAAAGGCGGGCGGGATCCAAGAGAACGGTGATCAGAGGAACCGTGGCCGGGGTTCCTGCCTCGATAAGTTCTCGGACCGCCTGGACCCACCCCTCTCCTGTTTCCTGACAAAGTTGATCCACGAGCGATTGCAGACGCGATGGGTCGGTTCGAAATTGCCGCACGGCGTCAAATACAAGCTGGGCCAGTTGACCTCCCTCGGGGGCCAGGTCCGGGCGAGACGCAAATTCAAAAAAAGGTGCCGAGCCGAATTCCTGATGGAGGGCGTTGAGTGTAACCGGATCGAGGGGACTGCTCACGACTTTCTGAAGCATCTGCTTGGCGAGATCCACCCGCCCCAGTTTCAGAAGCACAATGGCCGCCCGGACTCTTTCGCGAGGAGTCAATGGATTGGCCGCCAGAATGGTAGCCACGGCAGGATCTTCCGGGGGAGCCACCTGCTCGTCAGTGGGAGCCGGATTTGGGTTTGCAACCGGCCGGCCTGGTGCTTCAGCCCTCGCTCCATGCAGGGGAAGAGCGAGCAGGCAGACTGCCGTCATGGCAACGATAATAGCCACCCTTTGGAGCCGGCGGTGCTCACCCATTCGCAAAACCCTCATCGATCTGATCCAGATCGCCTTTAATTGCCGGGCGGTCCCGTGGACTCAAGACAAGCCAGTGTGCTTGCCCGGCCTCCTCGGTCAGGGGAAAAATACTTTCCCCCTGCTTTCCATGATAATTAGCCCCTCACGCGGTGTGAAATTTTTCCGTCGGCCGGAGGATTGCAACGGGTGGGGTGAGCCCGAGGGCCATTCGCCGCAACACGGGGTGAAACACCCGCCGGAGGGAAGAGCCACCTCCGCTGATTTGCTCGCCGCTGAGGCCTGATGCTCCGACGGGCAGCCTTGAGGCGTCGATCTCACGGTCGCTGCGCTAGCTTTTCCCGCCACCAGTCGATCTGCCGTCTCACCTCATCGGGGGATGTCGAGCCATAACTGTGCATGGCCTGGACGGCATTTCGCACGCCGAGCACACCGTAGACGCGGGAATCCAAAGTCGGCTCCACCGCGCGAAAAACGTCGAGTGGCAGGTCGGCCAGCCGACAGTTGCGATCCATAGCCTCGCGGACAAGCTGCCCCACCATCGCGTGGGCCGTCCGCTGCGGAATTCCCCGCGATACCAGGTACTCCATCAATGTGGTGGCATCCAGGTGGCCCTCTTCCAGTCGGGCGGCAATCGCCTCGCGATTAAGCTCTGCGCCCCGGACGAGGGGTTCAGCCACCTCCAGGCAACTCGCCACCGTATCGTAGGCGTCGAAAACCGGCGGTTTGTCTTCCTGAAGATCCCGGTTGTAGGCCAGCGGCAAACCTTTGAGGAGCACAAGCAGTGTCTGCAAATCCCCAATCACCCGGGCGGTCTTACCGCGGATGAGTTCCAGAACATCCGGATTTACCTTCTGAGGCATGATCGATGAGCCCGTGCAAAAACCCTCGGGCAACTTTAAAAACCCGTATTCGGTGGTGGACCAGAGGATCCATTCCTCCGCCCAGTGACTGAGATGAACCGCCAGAAGACTGAGCGCAAACACAAATTCGGCGGCGAAATCACGGTCGCTCGTGGCGTCGATGCTGTTCCGGCTGGGCGCGTCAAACCCCAGTTCCCTCGCTGTCATCTCGCGATCGATGGGCAAGCTCGTTCCCGCAACTGCCGCCGACCCCAGCGGACACACATTCACCCGCTTCCGGCAGTCCATGAGTCTTTCGACGTCGCGTTCTAACTTTTCGCAGTAGGCCAACCAGTAGTGGGGAGCAAGCACAGGTTGCGCCCGTCGCAAATGGGTATAAGCTGGAAGAATGACATCGAAATCGGTTTCGCAGCGATCGACGAAGGCTGCCTGCACAGCTCGGATGCGCGGAATGAGTGCGTCAATCGCGTCGCGGACCCAGAGGCGAAAATCTGTGGCCACCTGATCGTTGCGGCTGCGGGCTGTGTGCAACTTTCGTCCCACGTCCCCCAGGCGGTCGATGAGCGACTTTTCGATGTGCATGTGGATGTCTTCCCATTCATCCGAGAATGGGAATCGACCGGTGGCAATCTCCTCCCGGATTTCCTGAAGTGCTGTGATGATCTGATTTGCCTCATCCGGGGTAAGCAGTCCCACCTGGGCCAGCATCCTCGCGTGGGCCATGGAGCCCGCGATATCCTGCTGATAGAGTCGCCGATCGAAGCTGATACTCTCCGTGAAGCGTTCCACACGACGATCCGTGGCTTCCCGGAACACTCCACCCCAGGGCTTTTCCGTCACGGCAGTTGTCTCCCCACGGACTTATGCATTAGACAAACAGTGCCTTGTTGACTGTGCGCAAAAAAATTTTTCAGCGTTCATACCGCAACGGGGAGGCACGCAGCTCAAAGCTCCTCCCCGTGTGTGCAGCCCCTCCTCCAGAGGAATGGCTCTGAAAACCGCAATCACGCCGGCGCACGGATTTTTTTCTAGACGAGTTGGCCGCTTCCGTCAATCGAGTCTCCCGGCTGAACCATCCCCACTTTTGTAGAAACCTCTGACACATTTCTGGCGCAGTGGGTTGAAGGGGCAATTCGTGAATTGACCCTAGCGGAATGTGAGCGTTTCCGCCGTCCACTGTTTGCTGTCGCGTGGATTTGTGGAACACCCCAACCACCAGCAGCCGGGCGATCAACTTTTTTCACTCCTGGCCAAAATTCTCATCCAGCACGTGTTTCGGAAGTAGCTGAATTCCAGCCCAAGGGTGGGTTGAAATTCTGCGCCGATCGTCCATAAATGAAGTAATTTGCGCCCCGCCTCACCGCAACGTGGAGGTGCGGACCGGGGGCTCTCGATCAGTCGTGAATTTGCAGCTCGCCCATGATACCGGCGGACCAATGGCGGAAATACTGGCGGGTTGTCCGCATTGCTTGTGGGTAACATGCTGGCCGCCCGGTTTTTATCTGGTAAATTTCTCTGAAGTTCGCTAGACCACTGAGACAATCCTGGGGGTTACTACAGACGTGCCACGACGCAACGACATCCACAAAATCCTGCTGATTGGTTCTGGTCCGATCGTTATCGGTCAGGCATGTGAATTCGACTATTCCGGATCGCAGGCGTGCAAGGCCCTTCGCGAAGAGGGGTACGAGGTCGTGCTCATCAACTCCAACCCGGCCACCATAATGACCGATCCGGAAATGGCCCATCGCACCTATATCGAGCCGATCACATGGGAATTCGTGGCCAAGGTCATCGAGAAAGAACGGCCGGACGCGCTTCTCCCCACTCTCGGCGGTCAAACTGGTCTGAACGTCGCGATGGATCTCTACCGCCACGGGATTCTCGATCAGTACAAGGTGGAAATGATCGGAGCCAATGCCGAGGCCATCGCCAAGGCCGAGGAACGCGACCGGTTTCGACTGGCCATGGAACGAATCGGTCTGGATGTTTGCCGCGGCCGAACCGTTCACAATCTTGAGGAAGCCCAGGAAGTTCTCAAAGAGATTGGTCTCCCCTGCGTCGTGCGTCCCAGCTTCACCCTCGGGGGAACCGGTTCGAGCGTGGCGTTCAATCGCGAGCAGTTTCTGGACCTCGTCACTCGCGGGCTGACCGCCTCGCCCATCCATGAAGTCCTGCTTGAGGAATCGGTGCTTGGCTGGAAAGAGTTCGAGCTGGAAGTCATGCGGGACGCGGACGACAACGTCGTCATCATCTGCTCGATTGAAAACCTCGATCCCATGGGAATCCACACCGGGGATTCCATCACCGTCGCGCCCGTACAAACCCTGACGGACAAGGAATATCAGCGGATGCGTGACGCGGCGATCGCCGTGATCCGGGAAATTGGGGTGGATACCGGAGGGTCAAATATCCAGTTTGCGGTCAATCCCAAGACCGGACGGATGGTGGTCATCGAAATGAATCCGCGGGTCAGCCGCTCCAGTGCGTTGGCATCCAAGGCCACCGGCTTTCCGATCGCCAAGATCGCTGCGAAACTGGCGGTAGGATACCGTCTGCACGAACTGGCCAACGACATAACGCGGCTCACCAAGGCCTGCTTTGAGCCCACCATCGACTACGTGGTGACCAAGGTTCCCCGCTTCGCTTTTGAGAAATTCCCGGAGGCGGATCCGACACTCACCACGCAGATGAAAAGCGTGGGCGAAACCATGGCGATTGGCCGCACTTTCAAGGAATCGCTTCAGAAGGCGCTGCGTGGTCTGGAAGTGGGATCGTTTGGTTTGGGGTGTGACGGGAAGGACCTCTGGGGCACTCCGCAGCAGCCCACGCTCGATGAAATTCGCTATAAACTGGCCCATCCCAATGCTCAGCGGATCTGGTACATCCGCTACGCCTTTAAGGCGGGCATGTCAGTGGAGGAGGTAAACGAACTCACTTCCATCGATCCGTGGTTTTTGCACAACATCAAAGAGATTGTCGATCTTGAAAACGAGCTCCGCGGCTACCGCGACATCAGCGAGGTGAGCACGCCCAAGCTCCGGCAGGCCAAACAGTATGGGTTTTCCGACCGCCAACTCGCGGTCATCTGGAACCGCACGGAGATGGAAATCCGGGAAGAACGGAAACGCCGGGGGATTGTCGCCACCTTCAAGGCCGTCGATACCTGCGCCGCGGAATTCGAGGCCTACACCCCCTACTACTATTCCACCTACGAAGAGGAGGATGAGACCCCGCCCAAAAAGCCCGGCAAAAAACGGATCATGATCCTGGGGGGCGGTCCCAATCGCATCGGTCAGGGGATTGAATTCGACTACTGCTGCTGCCACGCGAGTTTCGCCCTGCGAGAGCTCGGCATCGAAAGCGTCATGGTCAACTCCAACCCGGAAACGGTGAGCACGGACTACGACACCAGCGATCTGCTCTTCTTTGAACCGCTCACCTGTGAAGACATTCTCAACATCCAGGACCGCGTGCAGGCTGATGGGGTCATTGTCCAGTTCGGTGGACAGACCCCGCTCAATCTTGCCCGTGCCCTCCAGGTGGCAGGCCTGCCGATCATCGGAACGAGTGTGGACACCATCGAGGATGCCGAAGACCGCGAGAAATTCGCCGACGTTCTCCGGCGACTCAACCTGCGGCAGCCGCCGAATGCGATCGCCAGAACTCTGCCCGAGGCCCAGCTCGCGGTCCAGAAAGTCGGTTTTCCGGTGCTCGTTCGTCCGAGCTTCGTACTGGGCGGCCGGGCCATGGAAATCTGCTACGACATGGAACAATTCGAACGCTTCGTCAAAGAGGCGTTCGAAGCGGCGGAAGGCCAGCCCGTCCTCATCGACCGATTCCTGGAGGACGCCACCGAGGTGGACGTGGATGCCATCGCGGACGGAGAGACGGTCATTGTGGCCGGGGTTATGGAACATATTGAAGAAGCCGGGGTTCATTCGGGCGACTCCGCATGTGCCATTCCACCCTATAGTCTCCCTGGTCCGGTGGTGGAGGAGATTCGACAGGCCACCTGTCTCATGGCCAAAGATCTCCAGGTCAAAGGCCTTATGAACGTCCAGTTTGCCGTCAAACGGGAAGACGGACGGCCGGTGGTTTACGTTTTGGAAGTGAATCCCCGGGCCAGCCGAACCGTGCCGTTCGTGTCGAAGGCAGTGGGCTGGCCGCTCGCCAAATCAGCCGCCAAGGTGATGGTGGGGGTCTCACTGAAGGAACAGGGCTGGACGCGAGCACCGATTCCCAATCGGGTATCGGTTAAAGAAGCCGTCCTCCCGTTCGTGAAGTTCTTTGGCGTGGACATCGTTCTCGGGCCCGAGATGAAGTCCACCGGGGAGGTTATGGGGGTCAGCCGGTATTTTTCCATCGCGTATGCCAAAAGTCAGATTGCCGCAGGAACGGCACTTCCCCGCAGCGGGCGGATTTTTATCAGTGTGGCCGATCGCAACAAGCATCAAATCGTCCATCTCGCCCAGCGTCTTCAGAGTATGGGTTACGAACTACTCGCCACCAAGGGCACGGCGGACCGTCTGGAACAGGCCGGCGTCAAGGTCATCCGGCTGAAAAAAATCAAGGAAGGTCATCCCAACGTGGTGGATTACATTCTCAACGGCGACATCCAGCTCATCATCAATACTCCAAGCGGTAAAGGTGCACGCACCGACGAAGGCCAAATCCGCGCCCTGGCGATCGCTCAGGGAATTCCCTGCATCACCACAATCTCCGCCGCCGAGGCCGCTGTGAAAGCCATGGAGGCCATGCAGGAAAACGCCGAATTCGACGTCGAGGCCGTTCAGGATCGATTCCCCAACTACGGCAAACCCGGTGCTTACTGATCGTCCCTTCGCGTGGCGAGAACGGCCTATACGCACCGTACCGCGAAAAATCATTTCCCGGTAAACAGATGCGAGCGAAGGATCATCGCGGCTACCCGACTGGTCGCCCGCGCGGACTGGCCGTCCATTTCATCTCTCCCGCATTCATCTCGTAACAGCATTCTCTTGATTTTTCAACGAACCAGGTCTTGGCTTCCTTGTGCCAGCCGAGACGCTATCATGGGGAGCGTGCAAGAGATGTTCTGTATGGCACGGCCCTGCCACCCGTTGCTTTAACCCCATTTAAGGAGCACATTATGCCCTGCCAGGTAAACCTCGGCCTCATGTTTCGCACGCTTTTGGACTGGTCCAGCCTGAAACGTCACACCCAAACCAGCCAGGCCAGGACGATGTTCCGCGGCGCGGTCCTGGTGCTGCTTTTGGGCGGTTTTCCGGTACACACGCTGACGGCCAGTGAGCCGGTCTTGCGGATCAACCGACCCGCTCCAGATGGGCTGGTCGTTGCCGAGGTCAATCTCACGCCGACATTCCAGGCATGCGGAATGACGCCGGGGGACTGGCGGGGCCTACGGGGATACCTTGAGACGGGCGATGTCGTGCCGTTGCAGTTCGTCCCTGCCGTGGATTTCGATGCACAATCGAACTTTCTCGGCACGCTCATCGTGAGTTTGCCCCGCCCAGATGTGCAGTCGATTCGCCTTCGCTTTGAAACTCCATCCCAGTTACCCACCGCCTGGGATGGCACTGTCCAGGCCGGTGCTGTTCGCATCCGGTGTGACCTCCAGCATCAGGCGGCATTCCCAGTGGAATTCGTCTATTCAGAGCCGTCCAAGACATTTCATGTCTCCCGCTGGGCCGACCGCGTCCACGATCGTCAGCTTGGAAGCTTCCTGCTGACAAACGATCCTCAACCGGAGGTCACGAAGCTTTCTGAGGGGCCCCTGTGTACCGTCATCAGAATTCGCGCCCGGTACGGGGCGACGCAGCAAAATCCGCCCCCGGGTCAACCCAGCGCCGTCTACGACTGGATCTATTTCCATGACCGGCCCCTGATCCTTGTGCAGGCCGTCGCTTCCCAGACTTCCATTCATCCCTGGAACGAGCACCATTTTCTCGAGCTGCAATTCAACCAGAAAGAAATGCCTCGCTGGACCGTGGCCGACCCCATGGAAAACGGCTCTTTTGCGAACACCCAACAGAGCCGGCGCGGTCCGCAGTGGGGATTCATCAGCGACGATGATCACGCTCTGGCGATGCTGGCAGCCGGAACCGTGTTGATTTATGACGCACCCGGTGAGGACGGCAACTACATCCAGGCATGCGGAGAACGTGCCTGGCAAACGTGGGACACGCCATTGGTTAAAAAATCGGTCCTCATCTGGTTGGGGCCCACCGAAAAAGCCGCCTCACAACTGGCATTGCTCTCCCAAGCCTGGCCCCGCCGGGAAAAAGTTGTGGCCACAACTTTGGAGCTCAGCCGTCTTCTGGCGGAGCTTCGGGCCAAATATCACAAGCTGCCCGCGGAGGAACGCCAGCAAACCTGGTGGCAACTGGCCGCGGAGGAACTCGAAAAGCGGGGAGAGCTGAAGCAAGCCATCGCGGTCCTCAACGGTGAAATGCCCGCACAGTGGTCGGTTATCTCTGCCGGCGAGTTGGGGCTCATTCTCGAGCGCCCAGGGGAAGGGGTAGCGATACTCGGTCTATACGACATTCCACAGGGGCGATTGCTGGCATCCTCGCAGGAGTCGCCGCTGTTCGACCTCACGCTCCAGGACACCGCCCATCCTGAAAGCCCTCCTCGGCATCTTCGCGCGGATAGGGGCTGGGAAATCGTCACCGCGGAGCAAACGGATGCCATCAAGCTTGCTTGGAAGTCACCGCGTGATCTCCCGGGAGCACCGCTGGAAGTGGTGGCCACTGCCGAACCCAATGCCGCAACATCGTCCCTTACCTGGGCGGTCTCGATCCGGAACGTTCCGTCGCCCTGGAGCGTGCGGCAGGTGACTTTTCCCCAGCTTGCGATCTCCGACCTGGGCCCACAAGGATGTGTTCTTTACCCCCAGGGATGTGGCATCGTCACGCCGGATCCGTGGTCCCACAATTTCCAATATCAGGGTCGCTATCCCAGCGGCTGGACCACCATGCAATTCCTTGCAGCGTATGAACCAACCCTCAAGACCGGCCTTTATGTCGGGTTGCATGATCCCTTCGCCAGCACCAAGGAAATGGCCATCCGTACGATCTCCGAAATGCGGCTTCTTGAAGTGGCTTACGAGCATCCCGCCCCCGACATGGGAAAGCCGGAGAACGATTTTACGCTCTCGGGCCAAGCGGTTTGGCGCCTTCTGCGCGGGGACTGGTACGATGCTTCCCAGATATATCGGCAATGGGTCGTCCGGGAGGCCCGGTGGTATCCGCAGCTTGGTGAAGGCGGCCGCCAAGATACCCCGCTGTGGATGCGGGAACTGCCGCTGTGGGCCCTCTATGGAGGACCCACGGATGAGTGCGCTGAACAAACGATCCGCTTCGCCGAGTATTTCGGGGTCCCATGCGGAGTTCACTGGTACAACTGGCACATGAATCCATTTGATAACGACTATCCCCATTACTTTCCCACCAAGCCCGAGTTTCCCCACGGCGTGGAAACGCTTCGCAAGGCAGGAATTCATGTCATGCCCTACATCAATGGGCGTCTGTGGGATACTCGCGATAAAGGCCTGGAAGACTGGCAGTTCACCCAACGGGCGCTTCCGGCAGCTACCAAGAACGAGAAGCACGAGCCCTTCATCGAAACCTATGGCAGCAAAGAAAGCGATGGTTCACCGGTTCGCCTTGCCGTGATGTGTCCCACCACCGAACTGTGGCAGAGCACCGTGCGGGAGATTGTCCTCCGCCTATTCCGCGAATTCAAAGTGGACGCCGTATACATTGATCAGATCGCGGCAGCCGCTCCCACGCTGTGTTGCGACCCCACGCACGGCCATCCACTCGGCGGTGGCCACTGGTGGACAGAAGGATACTGGCATCTCCTCGAAAAAGTTCGTCAGGAAAAGCCCGCCGATTGCATGCTGACCACGGAATGCAACGGCGAACCGTATATCCGCTGGATGGACGGCTATCTTACCTGGCACTGGCAATACGACGGCCAGGTTCCGGCCTTTCCTGCGGTCTACGGGGGTGCTATTCAGATGTTCGGGCGTTCCTACGGAGGTGGTCCCACCCGCGATTTGGCACTCCGCATGCGGGCCGCACAGCAACTCGTATTCGGTGAACAACTGGGCTGGATTTCACCTGCCGTCGTCAATGAAAAAGAAAACGCGGAGTTTCTCAAACAACTTGCGCAATTGAGATGGCAATTGCGGGAATACTTCTATGCCGGCCGAATGCTCAGGCCACCGCAATCTGATCGGCCAGTCCCCACGGTGAAGGCGGATTGGCAATGGGGTGGTACCCGCTGGGTTACCACGAATGCGATCCTCAGCGGCTGCTGGTGGCAACCTGGCAAATCCCGGGCGGTCGTTATCGCCGTCAATGTGAGCGATCAACCGGTGGAAACCACGTTGATCGCAGATCTCGCGCCTGCATTTTCGTCCGACACACCCCTCCGTGTTGAGCCGGTGGGGCCAGCACCCGCTGTGACCGCAGAAACTTCCCCAGCCGGCGTGCGAATCCCGCTGACCATTCCTCCCCGGTCCGCCTGGGCATGGCAAGTAACTCCCCAATAAACCGTGTGTCCCAATTGACCGTGACTATCAGCAGTGAGCGACCGTGCCTTAACCGAGTGGCGAACGCCTCATGCTTCCGCTGACATAAGCCCGGTAACGATCCGCACCATGTCCACCAGCATTGCACACTGGGTCCTTGCTTTGAAAATTTGCCCTTGACCCCCGGAACTTTTTCTTGGTAACCTACGCCTGTTGGTCATTCGCTGGGAGGTGTCATTCCCTGGTGTGAAGAGAAGTCGGAGGGGAAATTAGACCACCGACAGATAAAAGGCGACTACTAGGTGGCTAGTCCCCGGTACAGGCAAGCCACGGAAGGCAGAATTCGCATCCGGGTCCTGACCGCTTGGCCAGGGACGGCGTAACGGCGGGTCAAGGAAATACCTCCCACTTGCTCCCGGAACAGTCTTATGTCCTCCCCCCTGGGACGCTGCATTCCGGGGGCTTTTTCTTTGCGCTGGTAGGTTACCAGGCGGCCTGCTCCCAAAGTTCGCCCGACGTCTCCGCCTTGGCAATGACCGTCACGCCGTTTTCCGTAACCACAAATCCGCGGGCACGGTCTTTCTCTGGGTCGTAACCGATTTCGGTCCCTTCGGGAATTCGCACCCGCTTATCGATGATGGCCCGACGGATGCGGCAGTGTCGGCCGATTTCGACCCCCGCAAAAAGAATCGAATCCTCCACCCAGGCGTAGCTATTGATGCGGACGCGATGCCCCAGAATGGACCGAATCACCGTCCCACCTGAAACGATCGTGCCATTACAGACAATGCTGTCGAGCGCCTGACCGCGGCGCTGGGGATCCGCAAACACAAACTTGGGTGGTGGATAATTGGGCTGATATGTGCGGATCGGCCAGAGCTCGTCGTAGAGATTCAGTTCCGGTTCCACGGCCACCAGATCCATGTTGGCTTCGTAATAGCTGTCGAGGGTCCCCACATCCCGCCAGTAGGCGTTCTTTTTACGGTTTTCGTCCATGAACGGATACGCATACACACGGTTCTCGTCGATGAGCGTAGGGATAACATCCCGCCCAAAATCGTGGGTGCTTCCCCGCCGTGTGGCGTCCCGGCACAGAACTTCGAACAGGAATCTCGCCGGAAAAACGTAGATTCCCATGGAAGCGTAACAGAACTCGGGTTCTCCCGGAATCGGCTTGGGATGCTCTGGTTTCTCCTCGAAACCGATCACCCGGTTGTCTCGGTCCACCTGGAGCACACCGAAGCGGCGGCTGGCCAGCTCACAACGTTCTTTAAGAACGCCGATGGTGACGTCGGCACCCCGCTCGATGTGATAGTCCACAAATTTGCGATAGTCCATTTTGTAAATATGGTCACCGGCCAGGATCACGACGTATTCTGGCTGTTCTTTCTCGATGGCGTAAATATTCTGATAGACGGCGTCCGCGGTACCCTGGTACCAGTTTTCGTCGATCCGCTGTTGGGGCGGCACAACATCGGCAAACTCCCCAAGTTCTCGGCAAAAATACTTTTGCCAGCCCATATTGATATGGCGATCCAGACTCATCGCCTTGTACTGTGTTAAAATCAGAATTTTTCTCAGCCCACTGTTGAGACAGTTCGACATAGTGAAATCGATGATGCGGTAAGCCCCGCCAAAAGGCACCGCGGGCTTAGCGCGATCACGAGTCAGCGGATCAAGTCGCGAACCTCTTCCCCCGGCCAGGATAACCGTGACAATCTGGTCGTTTCTCACGTAAGCCATCGTCTACCCTCCCTGAATCGTCATCCGGGGATTCAAAAATGCTATCTTCTTTTGAGGCAAAACAGCGTGCCAACACTATTCTCGGATAGATGGCACGTCGGGCTGTGAACGGAAATCCGTTCTGCTGCTGAGCGCGAGTGTTCTCTTTGAAAGCCTCTTTGCCAAAAATGTCAGCCTGTAGTGCCAATTTTCGATCCTCACTGACGGCTCGCGTTTTTTCGGCGACCGCCTCCAAATGGTCGCGATTTTACCCATCCCCACAGACAACACCTTTGTCGAGTACGCTGAAGCAGGGTGAATGGCTCGATTCCCGACCTTGGCACCCATCGGTGCGAGTCGCCACCTGGACACTATTTTAACGGGGGAGCGCACAACTCGGCAGGCGATGGCCGCATTGCCGCGGGCCAGCGTTAGAGAGTCTGGCTCGCCGGGGTCAGGAAGCCTTCCAGGTCGGGGGACTCCTCCCCGTCGATCCAGCGTCGAATCCACAATTCCAGGAAAAGCAGCGCCCAGATCCGATAACTGTGGTTCCATCGTCCTTGCTGGTGCTCCGCGAGTAGCTTTTCCACAGCCTCTCGGCGAAAATAACCGCGCCGCATTGTCCGCGGATGGAGGAGAAGCCCACGGGCCAGTTGGGCCAGTGGCCCGCGAAACCAGTGATCAAGCGGTACGCCAAATCCCATCTTTCCCCGCGTTTGGATGGCCGGGGGTATGAGGTCCTTAAACGCCGCCAGAAGGATGCGTTTACCCCGCCTACCCCGAACTTTCCACGACCCAGGCAGTTTTGCCGCATACTCCACGAGGTGGTGATCAAGGAACGGCGGCCGCGTCTCCAAACTGTGGGCCATGGCCGCGATGTCCACCTTGACCAGCAGATCGCACGGCAAATACGTGAACAGGTCGGCCAGACTGATCGCTGAAATCACATCCCGGCCGGCCACCCGGGCGTAGGTGTCCAGAAAGAATCTCTCGGGATGGGCCATCGCCAGGCAGTCCTGAAATTCAGGCGTGTAAAGTGCCCAGCGGCGGCAGCTATTGAAGATCGCGATCCATTCGAGATACCGTTCACCCACAGGCAGATGGAGAGCCTCCGTAAAACGTCGAACCCGGCCCCAGAATGACTTCTGCCGCGCCTGCGAGGCCCAGCGCCACAAGCGCTCATGGAAGACCCATCGGACCCAGAACGGGAGCCCATGAATGGCTTCCGCGAACGCGATAGCCCAATACCGTGGATAACCGCCGAAGAGTTCATCGCCCCCATCTCCGGTAAGGGCCACCGTGACGTGTTGCCGGGTCATTTCCGCCACATACCACGTGGGAATGGCAGAACTGTCTGCGAAGGGTTCGTCGTAATGCCAGACCAATCGCGGCAGAATCTTTATCGCGTCCGGCTCCACGCAGAATTCGCGATGATCAGTGTGGAAGGCTTCCGCTGCAATTCTGGCATAACGGGTTTCATCGTACTCGGCTACGGGAAAGCCGATTGAGAAGGTCCGCACCCGTTCCGTGGCCAGTTGTTGCATGAGCCCCACCACGATCGTGGAATCGATGCCGCCGGAGAGAAACGCCCCCAGCGGAACCTCCGCTTCCAGCCGCAATTCCACCGATCGCCGCAGGAGTTCTCGGACCTGCTCGACGGCGTCTTCCCAATCGGGGCGCTCTTCGTGGGAAAAATCCGGTACCCAGTAAGGTCGGACCTTCAACTGCCCGTTCTCATAGACGGCAAAGTGCCCCGGCGGTAGTTTTCGGATCCCGCGATAAATCGTCCAGGGATACGGCACGTACTGGTACAGTAGGTACGCGTCGAGGGCTTCGGGATCAACTTCCCGGCCGATACCGGGCACCTCCAATAGGGCTTTCAATTCGCTGGCAAAAAGGAGACGATCGGGTTCACACCGATAGACGAGCGGCTTTTCACCCAACCGATCCCGTGCCAGCACAAGCCGCCGGCGCCGCTCGTCCCACAGCGCCAGGGCGAACATGCCGTTGACGTCGGCAAGAAAATCCAGCCCTTTTTCTTCGTACAGGTGCAGAAGGACTTCAGTATCCGAGCGAGTGGTGAACCGATGCCCTGACTCTTCAAGATTCCTGCGAAGGCTGCGAAAGTTGTAAATCTCCCCGTTAAAGACGATCCACAGCGTCCCCTCTTCATTGCACATCGGCTGATGGCCGCCCGAGATGTCAATAATCGAAAGCCGCCGATGCCCCAGGGCGACGCCACACTCGGGCTGATTTCCGCCTACCAAATGCTTGACATAAAAACCTTCATCATCCGGGCCGCGATGCCGTAAAACATGCGTCATCCGCCCAAGATCTGCTTCACTCAGGGCCTTTCGTTCGTCGTACCAAACGGCTCCCGCTATTCCACACATGTCACTGCTGTACCTTGGTTGGCTCCAATTGACCGGCGGAAATCGTCCCGGCACCCGTTAAGGTTCGATAGAGCGCCTCATAGGCATCCACCATCCGTTCCACGGAAAAGTGGGTTGCAATCCTTTCCCGACCTGCCATTCCTAAACGGGCGCCCAGCTGGGGATCCTCAAGTATTTTCTGCGTGTATTTGGCTATCCCCGCCCGAAATTGAAAGCCCCGCGGCACCAGGTATCCCGACTCGCCATGAACAACGAGGTCCCGATTACCGGGAATATCCGAGGCCACCACCGGAACCCCCAGCGCCATGGCTTCCATGAGAGAATTGGACTGACCTTCGTATCGACTCGTGTTCCAGAAGACATCCAGATGCGCCATGATACGCAGCGCGTCGCGCCGATGGCCCAGAAAATGGACGCGATCGGTGATTTCCAGGTGTCCGCAGTAGCGCTCCAGAGCCCGCCGTTCGGGGCCGTCTCCCACAATGAGCAAATGGACGTCGTCGCGAATGCGTTTGAGAAGGTCCTCCGCCCAGATCGCATCGCGAAGACTTTTTTGCGGCCACAGCCGTCCGACCACTCCCACAAGCCGGGCATCGGGTGGTAACTTCAGTTCTAAGAGCAGGGATTGTCGCGATCCGGCTGGTCGCTCCGGAATCGCCATTCCATTAGGGATGACCACGATTTTGTTTTGGGGTATTCCCCTGGACTCATAAAAAGACGCCACGCCCGAGCTGTTCACCACGATGCGATCGGTCCACCGGGCGAGGTACCGATCGAACACGAAATGCCACCAGCTTTTCCACAAGTCCACGCAGCGTTCAGAGGCCAGGATGTGCGGAACTTTTGCCTGTTTGGCAGCGATCCGTCCGTACACGTTGGCCGCAAAAAGCCACGTTTGGACGATGGTCGGTTTCACTTCTTCCAGCCAGCGCCGCAGGCGAACGAGCGCCGAGAGGTCCAGCTTGCCCCGTTTGTTCACATAAAAAACAGGCACGCCCGCGGCTTCCAGTTCGGCCCGATAAGGGCCGTCCCGGGTGAGAACGGCCACCCGAACGTCCCAGCCCCGACGCCGGAGTTGGCAAGCGAGCGTCGTCATCTGTTTTTCCGCGCCCGCCTGATCCAGCGTTGGAATGATATGCACAATTCTATCTGTGCCCAATGCGTTCATTGCAGACTAAAGAACCTCACACGCGATTGCAGACGCTCCGTTTGATTTAATTCCTCGAAGGATCCCCAAACTAGCCGATTGGTTGATCACTCGATTTCCAAAGCGACTTGCTGCCGAAGCCTTGTTAATACATCGTCTCAAAAGAACGGATCGAGTGGTTCTTATCACCGTACCTGCCGATTTTTCATGAATTGAGTGTAGATATCATCAAAAAGCTCCAGATGTCGGCGGACTGTCTCCTCGAGCGAGAACTGCGTGACCGCCACAGAGCGGGCGCGCTGTGCCAAACGCTGGGCCAACTCTCGATTTTCTGCAATGTGGATGACGGCTTCAGCGAGGTCCCGTGGCGATTCAACCGGAACCAGCAGCGCTGATTCCCCACTCTGCACCAAGGCCCGATTGCCCGGGATATCGGTCGCCACAATCGGCAGTCCCGCCGCCATCGCCTCCAGCAGTGCCAGAGACATGCCTTCCCGGTGGGATGGGAACACAAACAGATCTGCTGCCTGAAGGATTTCCCCCACATCATCAAAACTGCCGGCCAGCACAACTCGGGAATGCAGTCCTGCGGTGTCGATTTGGCGGTGGAGCTCGGTTTCCATGGGCCCTTCCCCCACCAGCCACAGCCGCACAGTTGGGCGTCGTTGGACAACCAGCCTCCATGCTTCCACCATTTCCCGCAGTCCTTTCCCTGGATGAAGCCGCCCCACGAAGACGGCCAGCTCTTCGTCCGGCTGAAGATGAAACCGTGGATGCAACGCCGCAAGACTCCGACGCGCCTGGTGGCGACGCTCCGGTGTCCGTTCTGGGGGTATTTTCACACCATGAGGCAGATAATGGATTTTTTTCGGCGGGTAACCGGCCTGGAGAAGCTCTTCCTGAATTTCTCGACTGGGTGCGATTACCGCGTCCGCCCGGTAGCAGATCCGGCGAATCCACCTGCCCAAAACGGCCTGCTCCTGCCAGGCGCAGTCCCCTGTGCTGCCACTTCCCTCCGCGATGAGGACCAGGGGTCGGCGGCTTTTCACAGCCCAGTGAGCCGCCACGGCGTCATGCTTCAAAAGAGATACAAACACCAAATCATAGGACGACTGATACCGGCGAAGCCAGCGCCGCAGCGCTACCATATAGACGAGCGTGCCGATGAAGCGCGCTTTCAACTGGCGGAGTCGAATCACGGGCACATCTCGATAGGTGAGTGTGCTGGGCCAGGAAGGTTCCCACCGGGCTGTGAGAAGCCTCGTGGATCGCCCCTGCCGTTGGGCTTCCACCGCGAATTCTCCCATAAATCGCTCCGCCCCACCAACCAGTGGCCAAAATCGCCGCGTCACACACACCAGCCGAGCAGCGATCACCTATCGTTCTCCCGAAAGTTGGCCATCTCCTCGGGGCTCAGGGAAGCGATATACGGAAGATTCCGGTAATACCCGCGGTAATCCATCCCGTAACCAACCACGTAAACATCGGGAATTTCAAAGCCCACGAAATCGGGGGCCACCGGCACACGCTGCCGCCCCTTCTTCCTTAACAGGACCGCGGAGTGGACAGAACTGACATTGAATTCATCAAATTGCGGAATCAGTTCCCACAACGTCTCACCCGTGTCATAAATGTCGTCGATGATCAGCACGTGCCGCCCCTTTACCTCCGGCATGAGGGAATCGGCGTGGATGACAAGATGTCCCGGCCGATTGTCCTCGGTGGCCATTTGCCGTGATGAAATCATCGCCACCCCGTACGGAATCGTCAGCCGCCGCATCAAATCGGCAAGGAACACGACACTTCCCAGAAGGACCCCCACGAGGGTGAGTTTCTTCCCCCGATAGCGCTCCTCAATCTGCTGGGTAAGACGGTCAACTCCTTCCCGAAGTGTGTTCTCATCCAAAAGGACCTGCATGCGTACCTCCTTTGGAGCGTGAAAACAGTGTCAGCAGGTCTACCGCCGCTAGCCAGCCGCCAATCTACCCTGGTGCAGGATTTAAACCATCGACTTTCCGCATGTTAGCCGAGTTTTTGTCCCATTGGCAAGGTCAGCCCAGATGATCGGCCTCGCACACCCGGCCGTTTTCCCAAATCGGGCGACACACAAAGACGCTCGGCCCACTTCCGCGCGCAGCCCCCACGGTATAATACTCCCGGACGAAAATGTCAAATCTCGGATGAGGGAGGATGCCCCCGTGAAAACCTGCAGACGCGAATCGACACGAGCCGCTGTTTTCACCGAAAACGCCCTGCGGCAAAAAGTCTTTCTGTTGATCACTCTGGCGATTACTGCTTCGGGGATGCTGCTTTGGCGTCCCACCCTTGTGGCCTCGGAGAGTGCTCCTCCGATTGCCGAAAAAGTTCGTCGCGAACACCCACGAATCTGGCTGACTCCCGAGGATTGGCGACGCCTTCCTTTTCGCCGAGAACAGGACGGCTTTCCCGCCAAAGAATACGAAGACCTGCGACGTTTTGCCTATTCCCAAAGTTTCAACCCCAATCTTTGGGTCACGCCGGATCAGGCCATCGCCGCCCTCGTGGTGTTTCTCATGGAAAAGCAGGACCCTGCACTTCGGCCACGGATTGACAGATTTACCGACTATCTTTGCACCGCCGAGGGGGACTCGTGGACGCGGCTTCGGATGCTCAAAGCTCTGGCAATAACCTACGACTGGCTCCATCCGCTGCTGTCCCCGAAGGAGAAAGACCGCCTGATCCGGCGAATGCAGGAGGTGGTTGAGGTAATGAAAAAGCAGTACCGCCATTCCGATTACAACAATCACGTGTATCTGGAATACGGTCCACTGGTCTATGCAGCCCTAGCTCTGGCGCACGAAGAGGCATCCCCATGGGCGACCGAGCTGTTGGCGGAATGTGACCAGATGCTCAAGCAGCACTTCATTCCCACTGTAAACCAACTCGGCGGCGGCAAGCCCGGTCAGAAAGGCGAGGGTGGCTGGCACGAAAGCATGAGTTATTTCAGTTTCTTCGCGTACGAACTGGCCCATCAAATGGAGGCCTGGCGGACAGCCACCGGCGAAGATCTGTTCGCAATGTGTCCCGGGCTGGGCGGCGCCGGTCGATGGCTGCTGTACTGCACTCGGCCTTTCGACAATTCTTTCGCCCCGATCGCCGACATCGAAACCCCTGCCCGATGGGGGCACCAGGAAACAGCCTACCTCTGGCTGCTCGCCCAGCGGTATCGGGATCCTTTTGCCCAATGGGTGGCCAACCATACTCCCTTGCGGTATCCCTTCCACATCTGGCCCAAGATTCTATGGTTTGATGCCTCGATCCGCGAAGTGCAGCGGGAGAGCCTTCCCACGGGCTGTCTTTTCCCGGGCGTCGGCTGGGCCAGCTTCCGCAGCGACTGGGGCCCCGAAGCCATTTGGGGGGTGTTTGTGTGTGGTGATAGCTTCGCCGGCCACCAGCATGCCGATCAAAACAGCTTTGTGCTCTCCGCCGGGGAGGAACTGCTTGTGGACGCGGGGCAGTACGGGGCAAAGGCCACAGAATTTCACAACACGCTCTTGATCGGTGGTGGCCAGCGCGTGCTGGGAAATGATCCGCGACAGTTTGTCGGTCCCACGGTGCCAGGAGGACCGTTCGACACCGGCGACATTTTGGCCTTCCAGGAGAACCCGCGTTTCACGATGGTGGTGGGCGATGCCTCGAACGCTTATGGTCGCTTCGAGAAAGGCCGGCGAATCGACCCCCGACCGACGTTCATCCGGCGGCTGCTCTTCCTCAAACCCGACGTGCTGGTGTTGGATGACTATGTGGTTCCTCCAACTCCTGCAACCCCTGTGTCCGTGCTTTTCCACTTTCCCCAGGCTCCCGCGATTGATGGAGACATGATCCGTTACGCTGGGGCCCGATCGTCGCTGGAAATGCTGCGGATTTGGCCGCCGTCTCTCCCTGCAGAAGCCACCGCCGTCAGTGAGGAGGTGGCCGGGCAGCAGAAGCGGCGGAGCGTCCGCGTTACCGTTTCCTTACCCAGCCAATCCGTCCAGCGGAACCTCTGGGTCATGGCAGTGGGGAAAGCTGACCATCCGCCGCATCTAAAGGACCGGCTCAAAATCCTTTCAGCCACTGCGGAGATGATTTCACTGAGCGTCCGCCTGGCGGAGGGAGCCACCGTCCAGCTCCATCTACCGCTCCCGGACTGGACTCAGGCCACCATCGCCTACGAGGGGGACCCAATCATTTCCACTGATCGTCCCTGGCCGTTGGCCGCGGGCGTCTTGCCGTTCACCGCGGAGGGGCTTGCCCTCATCGAGCGTTGGGACCGTGCGTATCACGCGGGGAACAGACCAGCGTGGGATACGGGTCGGCCTTCTAGCGATCTGCGTCAGGCGATTGCCGAAAAATGGTTGCAGCCCGGCCGGGCCCTCGAACTCGGATGTGGCACCGGAACCAACGCCATTTATCTGGCGGAGCAGGGTTTTGATGTGACGGCGATCGATCTGGCCCCCACCGCTCTCGCCATCGCTCGCGACAAAGCCAGAAAGGCCGGCGTGAACGTCCGATGGTTGCTGGGCGACGTGCTCAATCCTCCCTCGTATCTGCCCAAGTTTGATTATGTCTATGATCGGGGCTGCTACCACGGCGTCCGCCGCACGGCCGCCGCCGAGTATATCGCCACTTTACGCCGTGTGACCAAGCCCGGCAGCCGTGTGCTTATTCTGGCGGGCAACGCCAATGAACCGGGGACGGGCGGTCCGCCCCGGGTTCGGGAAGAAGAAATCCGAGAAGATTTCTCCCAGGACTTCCATATTCTCAGGCTGGAGCCGACACGATTCGACACGCCCAGCAGTGACCGGCAGGGGGCGCTGGCGTGGACCATCCTTCTGGAGCGCAAAGCCACTCCGTGAATGGCACTTGCGAACAAGCCGGTGCCCCAACCCGCAAGATGCAGTCCTTTCGTTGACACGATCTTTTGGGTCCGGTAGCATTCAAATTGTGGCGCGAGAACTGATAGAAATCGCGTCTGTTAATACGCTCAGTGCAGGATAAGGACCTTGGCACGTGCCGACGAACGGTTCTCCGGCTGACAGCCGCACGCTGGATTTCCCGTCCGGGGTACGGGGCGTGGGCCGTGTGCTTTTGAATCTGATCCTTGTCGTAATGTGTCTGATGGCCTGCAAACCAGCCATGGGGCAGCTCTCCCCGGACAGCCCTGTCGTGCGGCAAGCCGTGGAACGCGGGCTGGCTTTTCTGGAAAAGCCCGATTCTCATTACGGCGGAATGCAGATCGGGGCCTGGGCCCTCAACGGTCTGGCCATGATCAAGGCCCATCGCCCGGCCAATCATCCCGTGATCCTCGAAGCAGCGCGAGAAATCTGCCAGCGGATTCCGCAGAGCGGCCAGCCGCAGGATTTTGACATTGGAAGCTGGGACATCTACAGCACAGGTCTCTCGCTCATTTTCCTGTGCACCTACGATCCACAGAATTACCGCCGAGAAATCCAGGCCATCATCAATTATCTTCTGTATCGGCAGAAGCCGCACGGCGGTTGGGGTTATCCCCCGGGACACACGCATGCCGCTACCGGGGATACATCCCAAACACAGTATGCTGTGCTTGGTTTATGGGAGGCCATCCAGGCCGGTTTTTCAGTCCCCTCCGAGCCGCTCAATCGCGTCGCGCTGTGGCTTCTGCGCACCCAGGATCCCAGCGGCGGCTACGGGTACCAGGGGCAGGTGGCCCCGGGTCCCCAACTCATTCCTCAGAACAGCGTCCGCATCGGTATGGCCGTTGCCGGAGTCGGGAGCGCGTACGTGCTGGCATCGCTGCTCGACAGACAGCGAACTTCCCTCCCCGAGACCGACCTCCCCCCTGCCCTGCAACGTATTGACAACGCCCGAGCCAGCGGCCAGCTCCGATTGTCGATCGATCTGTCAGCCCTTCGGGCCTGTCTCCAGCGCGGCAATGCGTACATCCACAACAACTTCAAAATCCCGTCGGGAATGTACAACTACTACTACCTTTACACCCTGGAGCGGTATTTCACCTTTCGTGAACTTGTTGACGGGCCGGGAAGCACCATCCCGGGTTGGTACGAGGCCGGCGCCGACTTCATTCTTAAGACTCAAAACAGTGACGGAAGCTGGAATCACCAGTGCGGCGCTGTACCCGACACGGCGTTCGCCATCCTTTTTCTCGTGCGATCCACGAAACAGAGCATCGAACGGGTGCGGGATTTCGGACCCGGCGTCCTGGTCGGTGCCCGCGGACTCCCCAAACAAACCGACAACGCTATTGTCAGAAACGGCCAGGTGGTGGCCCTGCCGCTGCGGACCACGCCGGAAGACCTGATCGCCATCTTGAACTCCGGTGAGAAATCGCAGGTTCTAGGCGCCATCGAGGCCCTGGAGAGCCTGCCCCCGCAGCAGGTGCGACTGCTTGTGTCCGATCAGGAAGAGCAACTGCGGCGGCTTGCCGCAAGCGATCGTCCAGAAGCGAAAATCGCCGCCCTCACAGCGCTGGGGCGAGGCGGAGATGTCCGCAACGCCCCTGTCCTCATTTTCGCGCTCAACGATCCCAACCCGGAGGTCGTGCTGGCTGCCGATAGGGCCCTCCGGCGCCTGAGTCGGCGGTTCGAAGGCGGCCTCCGGCCCAATTTTACCGACACAGAACGGCAGGCGGCTGTGGCAAAATGGAAAGCCTGGTACCGGCAAATCGACCCAACTGCCAGTTTTGACTGATGGGGGCCTCCAAGCTGTGCGTCACGCTGGAATGGCCAGATGGAAGCACATGCGATATTGTCAAAGGGAAACGCGAGGGAGAGCAAGCCCTTTTCCCGGGAAACCGTTTCTCTTGACCGAGCGTGGAACAGTTTTTCGCCCAACAGTCAGAACGCGGACGCGCTGCTGATACACGAAAAATGACGGATCGCACCGCACCGGTCTTCAACGATCCCGATTATGCTCTCCGCGTGACGGCTTACGATCGCGCGGTCAGCGCCATTCTTTCCTGCCTGATTCTGCTGGGGATCTGCGTGCTGGGGCTCTTCATCATCTGGTTGACAGGACGCTCGCATATTTCCCAGGTGGTGGTTCCCGTCAGTTACCAGCCGATCGGCGAGGGGGGACTGCCCCTTGGGCCGGAGATGGAAATCAACACGGAACCCCCTGGTCAGGAAGAGGAGCTGGAAGAGCCGGAACTTCGCGATGCCCTGGCCTCGGTGGCGGACGTGGTGGCGGCCCGGCTGGCTGACCTGGAAAACCCACTCGTTGCCGATCCGGAATCGACGGAGCGTGGCGGCCCGAAAGGCTCACCCCTCCGCAGCGGCGCAGGCGGCACTGGTGGAAGCGGTGTCCCGCGTCGGTGGGAGATCTTCTTCGACAAAGGCAACACCCTGGATACGTATGCTCGTCAGCTCGACTACTTCAAAATTGAACTGGGTGTGCTCCTTCCGGGAAACAAAGTTCAGTACGCATCGGGGTTTTCGCAACCCCAGCCCAAAGTCAGGGTCGGCCCGGCCGACGCCGAAAAACGCTTTTATCTGACCTGGCAGCGTGGCGATCTGCAGGAGGCCGACAAACAGTTGCTGGCCAAGGCGGGAATCGACGCGGACAACCGGATCATTCTCAAATTTCTGCCGCCAGAAGTCGAAGCCCAGCTCGCCGCCCTGGAACGCGCCCATGCTGGCAGCCGCGCCGATCGGGTGAGTTCCACGCGATTTGGGATCCGACGTGAGGGAAACGGTTTTGCGTTCTATGTCATTTCCCAACAATATCGATAAAAATTGTGCATACTGATCGTCGGCACAAACGTGGTCGCCCGTTATTATTGAGGATTGGCTCTGAACTCGGCGAGAGAACGCGCGGGTAAACGATTCCGCGATTCGCCGAGGAAGCGAGTTGCGTTCCTGCATCTTGGTGAGTTTCCAGGAAGACTATAGCCCCATGAGATTTGATCTGAGCACAATCACGACTTACCTAGGAACTGCGGACTACGCGGCCCTTGCCCTCGTGGCTCTTTGGGGTGCGTTCTGCATGGTGATGCTTGTCCGCCGAATTCGGCGCTTTCGGTTCGTGACGGAACAGCAGCAGGAAGAATTTCTTCTCCGGGTGGAAGACCTCATCACACGGGGAGATTTCACAGCCGCGGTGGACATGTGTTCGGAGGACAGTCGCGCTTTGCCCCAACTGGTCCGGCTGGCCCTGCTCAACCGACGACTCGGCCTTTCCCGGCTCCGCACACTCCTCGTGGAGCGCTTCCAGCGGGACGTCCTTGCCGATCTCGAATACCGTCTCTCCTGGATCTACACCGTCATCAAGAGCGCTCCCATGCTGGGGCTGTTTGGAACCGTGCTGGGAATGATGGGGGCCTTCGCCAAACTTTCGGGTGGTGAAAAGGTGGACCCCACCAAACTCGCCGACGACATCAGTCTGGCCCTCGTCACCACCGCCATCGGTCTCGCGATCGCTATCCCGCTGGTCCTTTGCGCGGCATCTGCGAGCATCCAGATTCGCAAGCTGGAAGACTTCGTTAGCTCGGGGCTTAATCGCCTCCTCGATGTGCTTAAGAGCGCGGGAGTCCGCACCGAAAGTGCCGCGACGCCCCCTCCGGCGCCTGCTCCGGCAGGTCGGACCGCAGCTGAGCGAACCTTCCGCACCGAATAGCCCGAGCGGGAAATATGTCGAACGTCAAAGAATCGCGGATTGAGTCAAATACGCCTGGAAACGGCCATGAGCACCGACGTCTGGACACGTGTCGTGGGCGAGGAATCTGAAGCCATCGTCTTCCGCCGGCCTCGCCAGGAATCGGTGGATTTTGATATCACACCGATGATTGACGTGACGTTCCTGCTGCTGATTTTCTTTCTGGTGGCGTCATCCATGGATGTGGGGCGTGCGCTGGAACTTCCCCCTGCCCGATATGGCAAAGGCGCCAGTCCCGCCCAGGCGACCATCATCACAGTGGCCTACCAGGGTGATAATGCGTCCCCGGCTGTGTACCTCGCTGACGGAAAGGTTGGCACACCTTTGCCCGATGACCCCCAGCAACAACGAGAACAAATTGTGGCAGCGGTTCGCGAAGGAGTGCTTAGCGGAAAGCGGGATGTGATCGTCAAGGCGGAACGGAAGCTCAGGCATAAGGACGTGGCGAGAATTCTCGAAGATATCGGTGAGGTGCAAGGCGTCCGCATTTATATTGGCGTTCTGGAAAAAGACTGAAGCAATGGGCATGCTTTGCGCCGCTTCATACTGAATCGCTAACGATCATCGCGCGAAGTTAAAAAACTCAGGAGTCGGCATGCTTCGGGTAAGCTGTCCACAATGTGGTACCGTTATAACGGTGGCCGACAATCTTCGCGGCACATCCGGTCCCTGCCCGGCATGTGGACACGTCGTTGCGTTTGATGCTTCAACTTCAACAGATATGTCTGTGGAGACAGTCGAAGAAGCGCAGAACGTACCCATCAGCTTCACCCGGCCGGAAATGCCCGAAGAGGTCATGGACATGACGCCGATGGTGGACGTCGTGTTCCAGTTGCTGATATTCTTTATGATGACGGCGGCATTCAGTCTGCAAAAAGCTCTCGAAATGCCGCCTTCCGACAATCAGGAAAAGACGGCACAGGCCCAAACGCTGGAAGAATTGGAAAACGAAAGCGATTTCGTCATCGTGCGAATCGACCGCGATAATAACATCACGGTGGACGGAGAGGATGCCCCCAGCGACCAAGAGCTCCTCAACAAGTTGCGTGAGGCGAAGCTGGGCCAACTGGGACAGGGTGTTCCCGGGCGTACAGGCCTGTTAGTTTTGGCAGACCCGCAATGCCGTCATGAAACGGTTGTCAAGGCACTGGATGCGGGGAACGCAGTGGGGATGGAACGCATTCGACTGGCCACTGTAGAAGATACAGCATTTTAAAAAGCACCTTAAAAAACGAAGCTCTAACCGGGCGTGCTCGAAATGGTTTTATGGCGGCTTAATGAATAACGATGAAAGCACACGGGAGGAAAGACGCCGGACTGAACGATCATGATTCCCGCGGAAGCACTTTTCAAAGTCCTCGAAGAAAAAGATCTCGTCCCGCCCGAAGTCCTGGCAGAGCTTCGGGCGCACGTGGCACGCTCGCTGAAGACGGCCAAACCCATCAACGCGGCGATGGCCGCTCGTATTCTTGTGGAACAGGGATATCTGTCAAGGCTTCTGGCCCAGCGGCTGATGAGCCAGATTGAGGCGGAGTGGTCGGCCAGGAATCCGCGACAGAAAATCGAACCGCTGGTCCTTCGTCCCCTGGAAGGCACGCCCGTCCCGGATGAAGAGAACATTGGGCTGGCAGACGAACCCGTGGATTTGTTGCCGCTCGAGGAAGAACCTCCGCGGAAAACACCGGCGGCGCCTTCGCCACCTCCCCGGGCTGTCCCTCTGGAGCCTGCTGATACGACCTCGCCAGCCCCGTCGCGCGACTTCGAGCCGCCACCATCCAGCCCTACCGAGGATTTGCTGAGCGAACTCTTGCCTCCCACCAGTCCAACACCCGCGACTGTCCCACCGGTAACAACCTGGACTTCGCCCCGTCGCAAAACGCCATGGGAATCGCCGCTCATCCTGTTTGGTGGTGGGGGAATCCTCCTCTTGCTGTTCGCCGGGGTGGTGCTTTTCTGGTCTCTCAACAGGCGAAGTGGGGACGATTTGCTGGCCGAAGCAGATGCCGACTACCATGCCGGCTCGTACACGCAAGCCATCCATAAGTACACGCAGTTTCTGGATAATTTTCCCCGACATCCCCAGGCCGGACCGGTGAAAGTGCGGCGGGGACTAGCGCAAATCCGGCAAGCCGTGCAAACTCAGGAGAGTGCGGCGGCACTTTCTGCGATTAAAGAGGTCCTCGACCAAATCAGCCCCCTTCCCGATTTCCACGCCGAGGCCGACGCAGAACTCACGGCGATTCTACCGCCGCTTGCTGAGAATCTAGCGCGGGCGGCCCTTCAAAAAGCAGATCCCGCCCTTGTGGAGAAAGCTCAGGAGGCCCTTGCCTACTGTCGGCGATTCATCCCGCAGGACAAACGCCCGGTGGCGAAACTCGACGAAATCGCCACCACGCTCGAGCTGGCACGGCGTCGCATTTCCGAAACGGAAGAATTGGCTCAAACAATCGGCCGTCTGAAAGAGTTGCTGGCAAAAGGGGATCTTGATCAGGTTTATGAGGTAAGAAGGAAATTTCTTCAGAACTATCCCCAGGCCAAAAACAACGCCGAACTCATTCGCGTCATGCGGCGCGTTGCGGAGGCGGAAAAGGACCGGGTGAAGTTTGTTGAGCCGTCCCCTGCTCCAAACCCGCCCAACCGACCTCAGGTAGAGCAAACGGCGGTGTTTGCTTTCCTCAAAAAGGGGGAAGCCCCATTGCCGGAAGATCGGGTTAGTGTGGTCTCCGACCAGTCATCGGCTTTCGCCCTCGAGGCGCGTACGGGAAAGCTCCTGTGGCAGCGCCGCATCGGTGAATCAGTCGGTGCCGCCGGGTCCTTTCAAATGCCGTGCATCGTTGAGATTGATAATCATCCGGCCGTCGCACTTCCGGACCGCATCAACAGATGCGTTGCCTGTTTGGAGTTGAGCACAGGAAATTCCCTGCGGGAAATTCGGCTCCCCGAACCCCCAGCCGAGTGCGCCCTTGCAACTGGGCACGTGGGAACGATTTTGGGAAGCTCGAGGCGTATCTATCTGGTCGATTTCCAGGAGGAAAAAATTCTTCGAGAACTGATTCTTCCCCAAAAGCCGGCGTTCCTTCCGGTGCTAACGGAGAGTCCGCCCCGATGGTATCTCGTCGGAGAGCATTCCAATCTCTTCGTCATCGATCCTGATAAAGGAACATGTGTGGACGTGTGGTATCTGGGACACGAACCGGGCCAGCTCTGCGTCCCGCCGGTGATTGTCGGCGAGTATCTCGTTCTGCCAATGCAGAAGAACGGACAAACGGCGCAACTCCGCGTCCTGGCACTTTCCCAGAAAAACGCGGAATCTCCGGGCAGCCAGGCGGACGAAGCATCGATTCAGGACATCGAACTGCCGGGAAAACTCCTCACACCTCTGCAAGTTCAGGAATCCCGACTGAGTTTGATCACCCACGGCGGCCACGTTCAGGTCTATCAATTACGGGCGCGGGAGCGTCAGAAGCCCCTGGCCCTTCTTGCGGAAGGAAAGTCGCCGGGAGGGCTCCCGCGATCGGATCAGTGGGTGGCACCGTGGGTTGTCCTGACGGGCGAATCCCTGTTCACAGCCGACACCTCCCTGGCTCAATTTGAGCTTCAGGCATCGGCCGCACGACTCATCCCTCGGTGGGTGGCCTGCGAAAACACCCTGGCCATCGCGCCGCCAGTGATTATGGACTCCACGGTCTTCTATGCGTATCGTCGGCCAAACCGTCCCGGGATTTTTGTCACGGCCGTCAATTCCGCCGATGGACGAAGTTACTGGGAGGTCCATCTCAGTGATCCGGGAGTCAGCCTGGCCCCATCCGCTTCTCATCAGTCGCTGGTGGCCGTGACCTGGAGCGGACACGTGGCTGGGTGGAATCTCGGAGAAAAACAATTCCCGCAGGTGGTGGAAGCCCTCGCAACCACTGAGATGCCGACGGTTCCTTCGCCGAAAGTGGAGCCGCTCACCTGTTCTCCTGTCCCCGGCCTGTGGGTGATGACCTACCCGGGAACGACTGCTTTGCTCAAGATTGATGCGCGATCCGATCCCCCTAAGCAGCAACTTGTGCGATTCGCAAGGGCGGTGGCTGGTCCGCTCGTTCCATTGGCAAATGGGTGCACAGTCGGACTCGAGGATGGAAGCCTCGTCTGGCTCTCCTGCGAACAGGAAACGCCGCAACCGGTTGCCTATCTGGGGCCTACAGTTCCGGGAGAGACGACCCACTATTCAGGCGCCGTCGCCTTGAAAGACCAAACCCTTATTGCAGCGGATAGCCGAGGGCATCTCGTCAAGCTCCGGCTGGAGGGGAATCCCCCGGATCACTTCCGTTTAGAACGCCAGCAATCCCATCGCGTACCATTCGTCTCTCCACTGGCGCAACTCGATAAGCTTGTCGTAATCAGCGATGCCGAAAACAATCTGGTGTTCTTCGACGCGGAGACCCTTCAGTCCACGGCAACGATTCCTCTTCCCGGCGAGTGCATCTGGGGGCCAGTAACCGGCGATAACCTCGTGTGTTTCATGACAGCCGACGGCACCTTTTTCTGGTTGAACGATGCCAACAGCATGAGGAAGGTGCCGATGGGAAATCGCAGCCCGGTAGGACTCCCGATCCGCCGCGGTCAATCGTTACTTGTGGCCACATCGTCTGGAGAGCTTATTACCATCGATCTGACCACCGAAAAGATCACCGACACCGCGCGGCTGGAAACCCCTCTTTCGGCAGGTGGCACACTGCTGGGGAATGAGCTTTGGCTGGGCACGCTGGAGGGCTGCTGGCTGCGTGTCTCTTTGGATTCGCTCCGGCTGAGTCGAACCAACGATAGCGCAAGCCTTTCCGCCACTCCTTAAGAATGTGACGGACTTGGCGTCTCAGGAAATGGATCATCTTGGAAAAGAACAATTCGAGCTGCGGAAGCGGCATACCAACGAAACGCAGCGGCTTCCATGGGGCTGCTGGATACGCGGTGCCGCCTGCCTCGCGGCCATTTGTATCTTGGGGATGGGTGCCTTTGCCGAAACGCCGCAGCAACCTTCTCCGCTCACGCCGCAGGTGTCAAAACAACTATCGGAACCCAGCATCGATACAACCACCCCGTTATACGAGCAACCGCCGTTCGACCTGCTGTATCTCAACGCGGCCAACAACAATGCCGTCCTCAAGCTGTCGCCTGTTCCCCTGCCAGATCGCAAAGTTCCGCAACCGCTGCCGCGAAGTGGGTATCTGGAGATAGAACTTTTCGACCGTCCAGGAGAACGTTATCGCGTGCCGTGGCAGGCAATCGTGCAGCTCAAGCTGTTCGAACAGCTCTTGCTGGAGCAGGCGAGCAAACTGATCCAGGAAAAACGTTTTGATGAGGCTTACGACTATCTGGACTACGTGGCCACCCATTATCCCAACGTCAGTGGATTTGCTGAGGTCGAGCAATTGTTTTTGATTGAGGAAGCACGGGCGGCCCTCGCTCAGGGAGAATCGGAACGCGCTTTTGCCGATCTCTGCCGTCTGAGCGAAATTAACCCCAATCATCCGGAACTCTCCAATTTGATCGGACAGGCAGTCGATGCGCTGGTTCAACAGCGCTGGCAAAAAGGGGAGTATGCCGCGGCGCGGGGGGCGGTGGAGACGTTATCGAAACTTCTTCCTCAACACCCGGCCGTTCAAAAGTGGCGACAGCAGTGGCAAACCGAGGCGGCCGAACTGGAAAAACAGGTAAACCAGGCGCTCTCCGCGGGCAATCCCCGCCAGGCAGACCGCCTGGTCCGCAAGCTCAGGCAGGTTTGGCCCCAGCAACCAGGCCTTGATCAATTGATCGCGGAGGTTCGGAAGGCATATCCCCGATTCCAGGTGGGGATCACCCAACCAGGTGCCCAGGCTGATCCCACTTCTTTAATCGACTGGGGAAGCCGACGCTGTGGGCGACTCATCCGCAAAGCCCTGGTAGAATACACGGGCCCCGGTCCGGAGGGCGGCGAGTATCAATCCGCATTCCTGATATGGCAGCTCGATACTGAAAAGCAGACGCTGAGGCTTCGGCTTCGGCCGGACCGCCCCCAATTTGCGAATGGCCGATCCTACACCGCATACGATCTCGCCCAGCAACTGGCCAATCGGGCAGACCGGCATCACGAGGCATACTTCCCACCGTGGGCGGAAGTCGCAGCGGGTATCCGGGTTTCCTCGCCCGAGGAGGTGACCGTCAACCTGCGATTTACGCCGCTTAAACCTGAGTCACTCTTACAGTGCGTGCCGGTGCCCGCGGTTATTCTGGCTTCCGGCAATGATCACAAGCCCGACATCGGGCCGTTTGTACTTTCCACAGAAGAATCTTCCTCATCGCGGTGGGTTTTCCTTCGCAGGACCGACGGGGCGGCCGCTTCAAACCAAGGCAACTCGATTTCCGGTGGTCCAGCCGAGATTGAGGAGATTGCCTTTCCCCGATGCCGGGACGCTTTGAACGCCCTGCGTGGCGGAGAAATCGACATCGTGGATCGCGTCAATCCATGGGAATTACCTCTGCTCGCCGAAGCCCGCGACGTCACGGTGCGGCCGTACCGGACACCGCTTGTCCACATGCTCGTTCCGAACCTCGCCAAACCGTTGCCCGGCAACCGTGATTTTCGCCGCGCTATGCTGTACGCCATCGATCGGGAACGCATCCTGCAATCGTTGCTGGGAGGCAAAACTCAGCCGGGAAGTCGGGTCATCAGCGGTCCTTTCCCGGCGGGCACGTCTTTCGGCGACCCGCTCGGCTATGCCTATGACGCGCAGATCAAACCCCGCGACTATCAACCGTCCCTTGCCCTGGCCCTCAGCGAGATCGCCTTCCGTCAGGCTCAGGAAGCGGCGAAACAGCGGGGGCTAACACCGCTGGAATCTCGGGAAGTGGTACTCGTCCATCCCCCCCACGAAATCGCTCGGGAAGCCTGCCGACAGATCCAGGAACAGTGGCGGCTAATTGGATGGACGGTGAAATTGGTGGAAGTGCCGCCCGATCGGCCCCCACCGCCAGATTACGATTTCCTCTATGTGGAGGCCGCCATATGGGAGTCGGAAATCGATCTCCTCCGGTTGATCGCCAACCTGATCACCGAGCGACAGTTTCTTTCACCCCCGGTGGAGCTCGTCCTTGCAGGGCTTGGTAGTTCCGCAGACTGGCCCACACTGGGACAGCGGCTCCGCGAGCTTCATCGCTGGGTGTATGACGATCTAACGGTCCTGCCGCTGTGGCAACTTGTGGATTTTTACGCATACCGTTCCGGAATCAGAGGACTGGACGAGCCGCGCGTCTCCCTTTACCAGAATGTCGAAACCTGGCAGTTCACCGCAAAATAGTTTGATGGCCGACGCGCAACCAAGGCAAGTTGCGTCCCGGAGAGTGAGGAGGTCCCTCAATGGGCAGGCAATTTGCCGCCGGGTTGGCCAATATCTTTGCACCGACGCTTTTTTACAGAAGCCCATCACGTCTCGCGCAATCCGGAGCAGTTTGGTAACTGGGCAGTGGGCGATGGAGAAACATGTGCCGAAGCCAAGATCGGTTGCAATGCGGCGAAGAATGAAGTTGCATCTTGCCATGCTGACACGAAGGACGATGATGCGGCGATCGACCGGCAAAACACATCTGCCGTGGGAAATACTTCTTGGCGCAACGGTTCTTATTTGGCTGGGTGCTTTTCAAAGGGTTTCCGGCCAGAGCTTTTTCACGCTGGTACCGTGCCGGCTGGAGGTGATCTGCCTGCTCCCTCCAGAGTTCGATACTTCCAATGACCTGGAGCATGAGTTCTGCGACCAACTTGCTGAGAGGCTCGCCAGCGAACAGGGTCCCGCTTGGCGTGTCTCGGTGGCACCACCTTCTTTTCAAGACCGGGCAATTCTCCGCGCCGCACTCCGCCGAGATCTGAATTTTGATCCGCCGACATCCTGGCGAAAGCTGGCCCTTCGCGACAAAGTGGCGGTTGTTGCGGTGAGGAGAAGCGGGCTCGGTTGGCACATTCTGGCGCGGGATTGGGATGTGAGGGTCGAACGCCTGGGCCCGCTTGTGGAAAAAACCGTTCCAACCTGGTCCGACGTGCCGGAGGCCGCGGCAGAGTCAGTACGCCAGGCTCTCGTTCCGGTGGCACGGATCCGCCTGGTGGAACAACAGGCTGTCCGCCTGGATCTCCAGGGAAGTCTTTTGATGGCGGAACGTCCCACGTTGCCCGGCCGGCTGTTTCTTACACTCGCGCGGTATGAAGATCGCGACGGAAATGCTCGGGCGGTGGTTCCCCTCCCGTGGACCATCTTGCAATCGCCGGAAGGTCCCCCTGCCGAAGACGGAAGCGTAAGTTGCCAGGTTATTTCCGGCCTGAAAAATCCCCTCAGCGCCCGCCGCCGCGGGAGGGTGCAGCTTCTGGCCTGGGCGGTGACACCCCAGGTACGTCCAGTGACTATCTCGCTCAAGAATCGTCAGGCACCGCAAAACCCGCTGGTGGGTTACGAAGTTCTGGCTCAGCCCGGCGGCGAGGGCTCGCCTCAAGTCCTGGGTCGCACAGATTTTGCCGGCCAGGTTGAAGTACCCGCCCAGGCCCCACCAGGATGGAAACTCCTCTGGGTCAGACACGGCCGCCGGGTCCTTGCCAAAGTGCCCCTGGTGGATGGATCAAATGAGTTCACTGAACTCGCCCTTCCTGACGATGATCCCCGGCTTCTGGCCGAGGGATACCTCATGAGCGTCCAGGACCAACTGGTGGATCTCGTCACCTTGCGGAGTGTGCTCATCGCGCGCCTCCGTGCCCGCATTGCCAACGGAGACTGGGACCAGGCCATCCGATTGCGAGACCAGCTTTTGCAGCTCAAATCCAGAGAAATCTTTTCCAGCGAGTTGACGCAGCAACAACAGCGACTGCTTTGTCCCGATCCGGTGGGGCAAAAGCAGATCGACAAAATGTTCGAAGAAACCCGCCGGCTGGTCAATCTTTACCTCAATCCACGGGAAGTCGAGGAGCTTGTCAAGGAGATCGCCATGAAGGCACCCCGGCGAAGTGATACGCCCTGATTCCACATCGAGCGTCCTAATGCCTGCGTGTTGATTCGCGATACAGTACTTCCATCGTGCCCGAAAACTGGCGCACGACATCTTCCGGGGTGAGATTCATATACACCTTGGGATCAACGGTCCAGTGATCCTTGTCGAAGCGGAAAATGGCCACGCCACACCGCTGAGACTCCTCTGTGGCGGGCAGCCAATCGGAGTCCGTTCCCAGGGTGACCAGCACAACTGCAGCGAGCCGGTGGCCGTGACGTTCCCGCAGATAAAGAACTTCATCATCAAACTCGCAATCCACCCACTCGAGCTCGCCCGCCACCACGGGAACGGCAATTTGGCGGACAAGCCTTGCCTCCAGGCTTTCGCGCTGGCGATGGAACTGGCGGCGTGCCTTTTCAAACACGGCCCGATCTTGCAGCCTGCGGAGGGGTCGCCATAGCGCCGCTAGGATCGCCGCCGCAGCGAGAGGAATCAGAATGAGCGAAAGCTCGTCCGCCATGATAGGGCCCCACTTTCCCCAACCAACCGTCCACTGGCATTGTACGAGTAATCCCCCCGCCGATGCAACCCTTTGGGAAAATCTACGCTAATTCTGCCCCACGCCCGGCGATTGACGGCGAAATTCTGCTCGATACACTGACAGTCGAAGATTTCCATTCGGAATGCGAACCGGGTTCTGACGACAAAACAGTGGGAGGGACACAATCATGCGCAGACTTGGCTGGATTGTCGCAAGCGCCCTATTACTCTTCGGACCGCTGGGGCTAGCCGGTGATTTCGCGCGGGAAGACTGGCCACAATGGCGAGGCCCCAACCGCGACGGCAAAATTCCCGTTTTTCAGGCCCCGGAAAGTTGGCCCGCTTCCCTCAGCAAAAAATGGGAAGTCGCTGTCGGGGCGGGAGATGCGACTCCCGCGCTTGTGGAAGGGCGCCTTTATCTGCACACCCGGCAGGGCGATGAGGAAGTGATCCTCTGTCTGGATGCAGAATCGGGAGAACAAATCTGGGCGACAAAGTATCCCAGTCCCCCTGTTACCGGCCCCGCATCCCGACATCCAGGGCCACGAAGTTCTCCTGCGGTGGCCGAGGGCAAAGTGGTCACGCTGGGAGTGGCAGGGATCGTTTCGTGCGTGGACGCAGCATCGGGCAAGCTGCTGTGGCAGAACAAGGATTTCAAAGGCACTCCCCGCTTTTTCACCGCCATGTCACCGATCATCGTGGATGGCCTCGCCGTCCTTCAACTGGGTGGGCCTGATTCGGGCACGGCCGTGGCCTTCGATCTCTCCACTGGAGAAGTACGCTGGAAATGGGAGGGCGAAGCTCCATCTTACGCCTCGCCCATCCTTGTCACGGTCGGTGATGAAAAACAGATCGTCACATTCACCGAGCAGAGTTTGATCGGCCTGTCGGCCAAAGACGGGAAACTCCTCTGGAAAGTTTCCTTCCCGGCTTCCAGTCGCAATTACAACGCTGCCACGCCAATCGCGGATGGCCAGACGATCTACTTTGCCGGCGCAGGTCGTGGAAGCCGAGCCATTCGCGTGGAAAAAAGTGGCGCGGAGTATGTGATCCGCGATCTGTGGACCAACCCCGACGTCGCTCCCCAATTCAACTCGCCGATTCTCAAGGATGGTAAACTGTTTGGGCTTTCGCAACGGGGCAATTTCTATTGCCTCGATGCCCAAACTGGAAAGACACTTTGGATGGATGACAACTCCTATACGGCATTTGGCGCTCTCCTCGACGCAGGTCCCGTCCTCCTGGCCATGACGGAGCGCGCGGGTCTGGTTGTGTTCCCACCCAGCGGCGAGGGTCTGCGTCCCATCGCACGTTACGAGGTGTCTTCAACGCCAGTTTATGCCACCCCTGTCGTGGCCGGAAAACGCATTTACATCAAAGACGCCGAATCTCTCAGCCTCTGGACGCTGCCCTGACGCTGCCTTGCTGACCACGATAGAATGAAGCGAATCATCGCGTTCCCGGAGGCATCCACCGGGAAGAGGATTCGTTTCTATTTTCGGTGGACGAATGAACTGCCGTCTGTGTTAAGAAGGACCGCTGGGTTCAGATGCGATTGGGAGTCTTTGGCGGTAGTTTTGATCCGGTGCACTACGGACATCTCCTGTTGGCAGAAAGCTGCCGGGAGCAGCTCTGCCTGGAGAAAGTTCTCTTCGTGCCGGCTGGGCAACCGCCCCACAAACGCCAGCGGCAACTCACTCCAGCAGCACACCGTCTGGCCATGCTGGAGCTGGCAATCGGGGGGGAGCCGGGTTTCGAAGTCTGCCGGTACGAAATCGAGCGGCGAGAAGTCAGTTACACGGTTGAGACGCTTCGCTTTTTGAAAGGTCAGTTTCCGCAGGCAGAACTCTTCCTCCTGGTTGGCGCGGACATGCTCAACGACCTTCCCAACTGGCGCGAGGCCGCCGAAATCTGCCGCCTGGCCATCCCCGTAGGGGTCCGCCGGGCGGGAACGCCACCCCCGTGTCTTGAGAGCCTCCGCGCGATAATGGAGCCCAGCCGCTTCGAAAAGCTTTCCCGACTTCAGGTTGATATGCCACAAATCGAGCTATCCGCTTCAGAGATCCGTGCTCGTGTGGCGTCCGGTAAAAGCATTCGGTTCCGTGTGCCCAAGGCCGTGGAAATGTACATCCTGCACCACGGACTATACAAAGACGCTCCCGCCAACGGGCCGGTCATAAAGCAAAGCCAGGTCTGCTGAGCCGATTCAAGCTGGTGTGGCGAACTCCTCGGCCGAATTGACCCGTGATTCCAGGGCTGAGCATAGCCCCTGGAGTTGGGCCAATTGCTCTCGGGGGGTGAGGCTGATATCGACAAAGACAACCTTTTGTCCGCGGACTTCGCACATATGGCACCCTCCCCCATTAAGCCATTCTTCTCTTATTGCCCATCCTTTGCCGATTAACTTCCTCCTCAATTCATCCAAGCTACGCAGAATATCGCTTCCATCCATGCTTTCGCGTCCCCGCTTCCGAAAAATTGCAAAACCTGGCGGGTCTGTTTGCGTGCTGCAAACTGTTCCTGTGAAACAGGTATGGTCCAGCCGATGAACTCTATAGCAATGTCTCATGCGTTCGGTGGGGAAGCCGTGTTTCCATGCGGCGAAGTTCCAGAGAACTGGCGTGGAATCGGGTGCTTGCTCACCAGGAACACCCGCAAAAACACGGCCTGAAGGCAGTCTATAGTCATCGTGATACTCTTGTTGCAAGGGCACTTCCGTGGACGAAAACACCCTGCAATCACTTCCACCCGAGCAACAAATCGCGTTTCTCAAAGAACAACTTCTGCAAACCCAGCGTTACACCGCCCTCGGCGAGCTTGTGGGCACCACGACCCACGAGTTCAACAACGTCCTCACCACCATCATCAACTGGGCACGGCACGGCCTGCGGCATCGCGATGATGCCACGCGCGACAAAGCCTTTGACGCAATACTCGCCGCTGCCACGCGCGGATCGCGGATCACGCAGACGATTTTGGGAATGGCACGGCGACGTTCCAATGCCATGGAGCCGACCGACCTCCGCCAACTCCTTGCCGATACACTGCTGCTTCTGGAACGGGAAATGAACAAATACCACATTCGAGTGGAGGTGGCCATGGAAGAAGTGCCTCCCGTGATGGCCAACCCGGGCCAGATCCAGCAGGTGCTCCTCAACCTCTTGACCAATGCCCGACAGGCCATGCCGCGGGGTGGACGCCTGGTCATCCGACTCCACCACGACCCCGGCTCGGAGTTCGTGGATCTTCAAATTCGCGATTACGGCACAGGTATTCCGCCAGAAATCCTGCCCAAAATCTTCGATCCCTTCTTTACAACCAAGACGGGCCCGGATGCGACTGGCAAGGGCGGAACGGGACTGGGACTCTCTGCCTGCAAGGAGATTATCGAGGCGCACCGAGGGCGCATTCGGGTGGAAAGTGCGGTGGGCAAAGGGACCTGTTTCACCGTTCGGTTGCCCTGCGCGGCGACATCCACATCATCTCCTTCCAGTGAATCCACACCCTTGGGGACTTCACGCGTGCAGTCCGCGCCGGCGGCTCCCACGTTCGCCCAGCTTGCCAACGGCGACTTCGCACTCGAACAGCTTCCATCAAGCCACGAGCGACCGATGGACAACGTCTCTTCCGGATCCTGATCAGCAAAACGCCAGTGAAAAGCGACGCCAACCCGTTTTTTGGCCGGCGTTCGCATCGAAGACCGGGCGCTATGGCGACTCAGGAGCCTCTCGTGGAAATTGTTTCCAATGGCGGTAAGGGATTCTGCTGAGTGCCATTGCCGCCCGCACCAGGGACGTTGATACTTTCCATGGGTGGTGTCGAAGCGGTAGGAACAGGGAGCAGACCGAACCGAGTCCCAATCGCCTCGATGATTCGCTGCTCGAGCGCGGTGTCCCGCCCCATGGGAATCCAACCCGCGTGGGTTTGCTGTTCTCCGATGGGCGAGACGACCCGCGTGAGAGAACTATCGTTTCGGAAAGTTGCCGAGGATGTCGTGGCGGCAAGGGGCTGGCCAACATCCTCCAGCTCCTTGAAAACGAGCACGGTAATCCAGTAACCGCCGTCACGTGGATCCACCCGAATTTCCGCTCGCCGCCGAATACTTTGGAGGGTGGCCTCCCAGCGCGCGTAGCGATCCACCGAATCTTTGTGCCACGGCTCCAGAATGGTGGCCCCTATTTTGGGCAAGGTATCGATTCGGCCAGAGGTAAGAACTGTGTCAAACTGGCGAATGGGCTCTTCGCGTTCAATCTCGAAGTAATCATCCACCACGTCAACCAGCGTCTCCCAGAGGACCTGAGGATCCTTCGCCGCCACGAAAATGGGATTCGGATAGTAGACGTTCAGGACCGGGCTGGGTGTCAAAAAAAACGGCCGGAAGCACCCCCCTATCAGTAACAGACCAGCCAGAATTCCAGTCGTTGTTACCTTTTGGTCAATCACCCGTGCAGGATTCCTTCCCTGAGAACGACCTCCCGCCCGAACCAATGCAGCCCCGGCTCCGCTGAAAGGCGGATTAGTGTCGCACGGGAAGGCTATTCAGGCAAGACCAAATTTTGCACTTCGCAGCGCGCAGACCGCGTCTGCAGCAAAACCGGCCAGCCTCCCCGGTACTGATCAGTGGCCTTCACTGCAGCTTCCGGTTTAGGTGGTGGGAAGACCAACCTAACGGGAAAGATTACCGGGCGTACACCGGACGCCTCACCGATGCCCGTTGTTTCCCCGCCGATTCATTGTTGGACAGTACCCGCTGCGCCTTGCTGAGATCGTTGACTTTGACGACGGCCACGCCCCCACCTTTGGCCCCTAACTCCGTACCGAATGAGTGATAAGCGTAATCGATATTGAGATGATGTTCAGCCAGCCGCTCGCAGATCTTGCGAAATCCCCCGGGCTGCTTGGGTACATCCACGAGCAGGACGTCGGCTACCTCATAGGGGAGATTCAATTGTTCCACCACCTTGACAGCCCGATCACTCTCTGTCGGCACAAACCGTACTGTGCCCCGATCTCCCGAGTCCATCACCACGAGTGCCCGGCACCGCACTTTAGCCTTGGCTAAAGCATCCAGGAGCTGGGCAAGCCGACCGGGCTTGTTGACGAGCTTGACAGAGACCTGTTTGGCCGTTTCCATAGCGTCTCCCTTTCGTGCAAGTAAGACGTGGCCAGAACCGCATTTCCTCCAGCGAGACGAGCAGTGCCTCCTCCCCCGTGGACCTACTCAGGCGAGTCGCCTTCCCGAGCGGTCCTGACAAAAGGATACGTTCCCCCAACAGGCGAGTCAACCATAAAGATGGGGCGGCGGGACCCTCACGTTTCGACCGAAATATGATCCCGATGCGGAACTTTTTCCCGGCAAAACACGTCGGACCTAATGAAACCGCCAACCAGCATGGTGTTTGCTTCTCCGTAGAGCGGTCTGGTTGAAGGGGAGGTACGCTGTGCTAAGCTCCGATTCGACAGGGTCGTGGGGTCACGATAGCAGGAGGTTCGAGAAATGGCGATCTATTCTCAATTCCCCCACTTTCGACACAGCCTGGTTGTCGTGATGGCTGCAGTTTTGGGCCTTGTTGCGACAACTGCGGCCCAGGCACAGGGAATCCTTGTTGTTGAGACCGAGGGCTTCCGATTGCCCAGGCCACCGATCATCATTTGGCCACCGATCCCACCTCATCCTCCCGTTCCTCCGCCTCGTCCTGTTCCCCCGCCTCCGGCTATCAGCTATGCGGTCGACTCACTGGAAGTGAATGGTCGCATCAGCAATCGCGTCGCCCAGGTGGAAGTCTCGCAGACATTCGTTAACACCGGGAGCCGTACTCTGGAGGCCTCGTTTGTGTTTCCACTCCCTTACGACGGAGCCATCGACCGCATGACGCTGCTTGTGGACGGCAAGGAGATTCCCGCGCGGCTTCTCAAGGCCGATGAGGCCCGGAGGCATTACGAGGAGATCGTCCGCCGGAATCGTGATCCCGCGCTTCTGGAATGGGTTGGAACGGGCATGTTCAAAACAAGCGTCTTTCCCATTCCGCCCGGACAAAAGCGAACCGTGTCGCTGCGCTACACCCAGTTGTGCCGGCAATCCGATGGGATGGTGGATTTTCTTTTCCCGCTTAGCACGGCCAAGTACACGTCGAAACCGCTCGATCGGCTCAGTATTCGTCTCAACCTTCGGGAAGATGAGCCCATCAAGAATGTTTACTCCCCCACCCAGGAAGTCGAAGTCAAACGTCTCGATGAAAACACCGTGACAGTTACTTACTCGGCGCGGGATATCGTGCCGATGAGTGATTTTCGCCTCATGTACGATGTGGCTCCAGGTCCTGTGGCAGCCAAACTCATCAGTTACAAATCTCTCGATGAGAAAGATGGATTTTTCCTGCTTTTGGCCACCCCGCAAATCGCAGAGGACCACACCAAACCGTTACCCAAAACGGTCATTTTTGTCCTGGACCGCTCCGGCAGCATGAGCGGCAAGAAAATCGAACAGCTCCGCGAAGCGATGCGGTTTGTCATCAACAATCTCCGCGAAGGTGACCTTTTCAATATCATCGCCTACGATAGCGATGTGGAAACATTTCGCCCGGAACTTCAACGCTACAACGACAAAACCCGCCAGCAGGCCCTGGCGTTTGTGGAAGGCCTGGTGGCCGGAGGGAGCACCAACATCGACGCCGCTTTAAGAACTGCTCTCGCCCAGCTACAGGATGAAAGTCGTCCCAACTACGTCGTCTTCATGACTGACGGCTTACCCACGACAGGCGTCACCAGCGAAATGCAAATCGTGGAGAATGCCCGCAAGGCCAACGCGGTCCGCGCCCGGATCTTCTGTTTTGGCGTGGGCTACGACGTGAATAGCCGGCTGCTGGACAAGCTGGCGCGATCCAGCCGCGGTTACACCGAATATGTCCGGCCGGATGAGAACCTCGAAGATCGCATCAGTCGCTTTTATCGTCGCATCGAAGCGCCGGTGCTCACTGACGTGGAGGTAGAGTTCAACTTCGATGACAGCGAGAGTGTTGCGCCCGTTTACCGGTTGAGTCCGCAGCCACCGTTCGATCTTTTCGCGGGAGAACAGCTCGCCCTGGTGGGCCGGTATCGGCGCTCAGGTGCGGCTCAGCTTGTACTGCGAGGAAAAATGGGCGACCAGACCAAGACCTTCAAATTTCCCGTGGAATTCACCGCTCGTGCAGGTGACGAATCAAAAGCCTTTGTGGAAAAGTTGTGGGCGGTGCGACGGGTCGGGGATATTCTGGATGAGATTGACTTGCACGGGAAGAATCAGGAGCTTATCGACGAGTTGACCCAGCTTGCACTCAAGCATGGTATTCTCACGCCGTACACATCGTTTTTCGCCGATGAAAACGTGCCTCTTCACGAACTCACCGAGGCCCGGCGGCAGGCCAGCATCCGACTGGATGCACTCCAGGCTACAGAGGGAATTGCAGGATTTGCCCAGCGGGCTTTTAAAGGTCGGATCCAGTCGGCCACCAGCCCAGAAGCCGCAACGAGAGAGCTCCGCTCGTTCGGTGGCTACGGCGCTGCCGGAGCACCAGGCCAGGCCGGCCTGGCAGCCGCGGCCCCGGCTCCGCTCCGCGACGCCGATCGAGAAATTGCACAGGCCACCGCGGGCCAAACAGTACGGTACGTCGGCAATCGGGTGTTCTATCGCCGTCAGGGCCAGTGGATTGACAGCACCCTCACCCCTGAACAGCAAAAATCCCCACAACGCATCAAGCAGTTAAGCGACGAGTATTTCGAACTGCTGCGAAAATACGGACGCCAGATTGCCCCGTATGTCGTCTTCGACGAACCTGTCCTGCTGAATATCGAGGGCCAGGCCTACCTGATCGAGCCGTAGATTTCCCCTTTTTCCCCAAACCGGCAGCGGAGATAACTGGCTGCGTCCCCAGTGCTCGCCACACTGGGGGTTTTTTGTCCAACTGGCAAAGCCCAGCGGTCCCTGTTACAATTCGCTGCAACTCATTCGTGAGATGTCGTCTTAACCCAACCCGGGCGCTGATTCCATCGCAGCTTGAGCGTCGTTAAACACGTTGCCAATCAGTCGGGCCAATTGCCTTTCAATCGACAATACGAACGATGGCCACCAAGGTTCCCTTGCGAGCTCTCAGTGAATTACCGTGCGATCAGGAATGCGACACCTTCGCCCTCCTCAGCCGAAAAGAAGAATCCACCACCCGCGATGGCAAACCTTACTGGATGGTCACCTTCCGGGATGCCACCATGGAGTTCACATTTCCTATCTGGTGTGATTCTCCCCTGGCCGCCGTATGCCGAGACGAGTGGGCGGTGGGCGTGTTTTACAAGCTGCGGGCAGTCCGCCGCGACACACGCTTTGGCCCGCAACTTGAAATCCGTCGGATTCGAGAGGTTGTCGAACAGGACCGCCAAGATGGCTTTGACCCTCTCATGTGTCTTCCCCAATCGCGATACCCTCCTGAAGAGCTTTATCGGGAATTGCTTGAGCTTGCGCGGAAAGAACTCGCGCATGAAAGCCTGCGAACTTTTGTCACGACAATCCTTGAGGAGTTTCGCGAAGCGCTTCTGACCTTACCTGCCGCCCGTACTCACCATCACGCCTACGTGGGCGGTTGGCTGGAGCACACCCTCTCGGTGGCGCGAACGTGCGTCTTTCTCGCCGATAAATACCGGCAGCTCTATCCCGATTTGCATCCCCCCCTCGACCGCGATTTGGTCATTGCGGGGGGAATCCTCCATGACATTGGCAAACTCCGCGAGTTACGTTTCTCCACCATTACCACAGAGTATTCGGAGGAGGGGGCCCTTTTGGGACACCTCTTACTCGGCCGGGACATTGTCCGTGAATTCGCCAGCCGTGTTCCGCTTTGCCCGGAGACTCAGCTTCGCCTGGAACACCTGATCATTGCCCATCAGCGACTGCCCGAATGGGGATCTCCCAAACCGCCCATGACGCCGGAAGCCCTCATCGTTCACTATGCTGACGACTTGGATGCCAAGTTCCACATCTATTACCAGATTCTCTTCACCGATTCTGGCGACGAGTCGCTCACTTCGGACCGCAACATCCTGCGGCAACGGCTGTTCCGGCACCTGCCACCTTCCTCACAGTCCGGCTCTCCGCCAAGCAGATGAAGGCTGGCAGAAAATTGGATGACTCAAACTGTTTCCCTGCGACGAGCCTGAACGACGCGGGGTAATCGCGCCAGGTCGCGAACGGTGGGACCCAATTCAAAGCGTGGATCATCGGCCACTATTTGGCGAGCGGCGTCGTGAATCATGGGCGAAATCTCAAAGATCAATCCTCCTCCTGGGACAAGCCTTTCGGCAGCCTGCGGAACGAGCCGCTCGATGATTTCCGTCCCGCGTGGCCCAGCCACAAGCGCCTGGTAGGGTTCGTACTTCCTGACGTCCGGGGCAAGCTGTTCGTACTCCGCCTCACTCACGTAGGGAGGATTGGACACGATGAAGCCGAATCGCAACTCGTTCGGCACGCCTTGCAAAAGGTCGCTTTCAAGGAATTGGATGCGGTCCGCCACACCGTGCCGCTCAGCATTCTCCCGCGCAACTGCCAGGGCCGCGGAGCTGATGTCCACGGCCGTCACGCGGGCATGCGGCAGGTGTTTGGCTGCGCAAATGGCGAGGATCCCCGAGCCCGTCCCGACATCACAGATCAGCCAGGGGCGATCCGCTCCCTGTTTGCGGGCCCATTCCAAAAGAGTGACCATCACAAACTCGGTCTCCGGGCGGGGAATCAGTACATCAGGCGTGACACGGAATTTGAGCGAGAAAAACTCCCGTTCTCCCACCAGATAGGCCACCGGCACGCCTTCCGCCCGACGCTTGATCATCTCGCGGAACCGCGCCTTTTCCTCCTCCGAAGGGATGTCGTCAAAGCGAGTGTACAGATCGATCCGCTGGCAGCCGCGCGCAGAGGCGAGCAGGACCTCGGCGTCTAAACGCGGGCTGTCCGAACCGTGTCGGCGGAGATATTCCGTGGTCCAGTTGAGAAGTCGGCCTACCGTCCAGACGTCGGCCTGGGTCATCGGGAAGCGATCCTTCTTATCACGCGGTTCCCACGCCGTTTTGCGCGCCTTTTTTCCCCCCGGGTCGTGTGGAATGCACCGACATTGCAAAAACAACCAAGGCCCCGTCGCTCAATCGAGTGCCCCAAACGTCGCGCGGAGTTCATTCCGTTCGTAATCGAGAAGGGCCTCGATGATCGGATCGAGATTGCCTTCCAAAATGCTGTCGAGCTGATAGAGCGTCAAGTTAATGCGGTGATCCGTCACCCGATTTTCGGGAAAATTATAAGTGCGAATTCGCTCGCTGCGATCTCCCGAACCAATCTTGCTGCGACGCTCCTGTGCCCGTTCGGCCTCCTTCGCACGCCGATAGTATTCATACACCCGGGTTTTGAGCACCCGCAGAGCCTTGGCAAAATTCTTGTGCTGACTCTTTTCGTCCTGGCACTGGACAACGATCCCCGTGGCGTAGTGGGTCAGGCGAACAGCCGAGGAAGTCTTGTTGACGTGCTGTCCCCCAGGGCCACTGGCGTGAAAAGTATCCCGGCGATAATCCTCCGGCTTGATCTCTATTTCGACGTCTTCAGGCTCAGGGAGCACCGCCACGGTGGCCAGGGAGGTATGAATCCGGCCTTTGGCCTCGGTTTCCGGCACCCGCTGCACCCGATGACCACCGCTTTCGTACTGAAGCCGCCGGTAAACCTCTTCACCTTCCAGCCCCACGCTGATTTCCTTAAAGCCCCCCAATTCGGTTGGGTTCATCCCGAGGATTTCAACTTTCCAACCCTTGGATTCAGCATACCGGCGATACATTTCGAAAAGATCGCGGGCAAAAAGAGCGGCCTCTTCTCCCCCTGTTCCCGCCCGAATCTCCAGGATACACCGGGTGCGATTCGCGTCCTCTCCCCCGATGGTCAAATCCAGCAGCTCGTCCCAAAGCGCTTCTCGCTCGCGACGAAGCCGAGGCAGTTCCTCTTCCGCCAGCTCGCGTAATTCCGGATCATCACCCTCCAGCAGATTCCGCAATTCCAGGATCTGCTGGTTCACTTCCTTGAATTTGCGGTATTTGACGGCAACTTTGGCCAGCGCCCCATGCTCGCGCATGACCGCCGCCAGACGTGCCGAATCGGCGAGCACGTCCGGATCATGAAGCTGCCGCTCCAGCTCTTCAAACCGCGCGAGTTTTTCGTCCAGTTCCTTGCGCATATTCTCTGCGCATAAACAGATACGCCACCGGCTTCGCCACAGGATTCCCCAGGCTGGCGGAGTGTCCCATTATCGGCGTTCGCGATCCCTCGTCACTTCTCGCCAGTTATTGTAACGCTCGACAAGGCTGAGCGAGGCCAGAGAATGTCCTCAGCTCTTATTCTTCCCGCCCGCGTAACCCCCAGAGAACTTCGAGCGGAATTTCTCGATCCGTCCCGTGGTGTCAACGTATTTGAGCTTACCGGTGAAAAAGGGGTGACACATGTTGCAAATGTCGATTCTCAGCTCGGGCTTCACGCTGCGGGTCATGAATGTGTTACCACACCCGCAGGTGACCTTACAGTCCACATACTTGGGGTGAATACCTTCTTTCATAAGCCAGTCCTCGCATACATTCTCGGTATATCCACGTATCGACCCGGGCTTGCGAAATGAGGGATCGCCTGAGAAAACCTGCCAATTTGGCCGGCATTCCAGGCTTGTCCAAAACTCCATGTCGCCGCGTAAAAACCCCACCACAGAAGGGAAACGCCCAGGACATGCGGAGGCCAACCGTTCCCTCTTTTTCAGTGTACTGCAGAATGCCGGAACCCTCAATTGGTACCGAGAATCTGAGCCAACTCCCCATCCCCCTATCCCTGGACGCAGAGGTCCACACTGGCTCGCGGGGGGCTCCATTCAACACGGAGAGACCTCCTTGCCGGCTCGACATTCCAGCATTTGCATGATGCATTCTATCAGCCGCGCCCTGACTGCTGGGTTCAGTCTTTTGGCTGCACCGTGGGGCCATTCGTGAATGGCCGCATCAACACGTTGCGGCAACGTCATCCCAGCGGAGTTGCCAAAAGAGGCGATGGACCAGCTACCGAATTGGAGGGCTTTGCGGCATGCTTCCCGCCTTGCCGGGCGGTGGACGAGGTATTCTCGAAGCTACCCGGCCCTTTCCGTCAGGTCCCACCGATCACTCTTGGGGGCTCTCCTTGATCTCGAGCGGCTTGGCGCCTGTCAACTCCTCCAGCCATTTTGCCCGAACTAAATTGCCATACCGGTTCGGCAGCTGCATCTCAGAGCGGTATGCTGTAATCGCCCGGGAGTAGTCCCCCAGCTTCTCGTTGAGCCGGCCCAGTGCGTAGAGGACCCCCGACTCCCACGGAGAATCGGGTTCGGATAAGGCGGTCCGTTTGATAAAGTAGTCTTCGGCGCTTTTGCGGTTTCCCTGATACAAAGCAAGAATTCCCAGCCAGTAGCTGGCGTTGATTTTGGCCCGGTTGAGGATAGCCTCCTGATCGGGCGCCAGGTTTCCCGAGGCCAGAAGCCTTTCCGGTGGTCTGGCGAGTTGGTAGTAATATGCGGCGCTCTCCTCCCCGACGAGATCCCCACGAAAGTGGAGAACTCTCCCCCGCCATAAAGGCACCACTTCCCCAACGGGTGCCAGATAGGGCATCACTTCACGCAAGATATGCTGTCCAATCTGCTGTCCGAATGTCTCCCGCTGCTGTTCCGCTTCGTAGGGCACTACCCAAAGCTCCACATCCTTTACATGCCGCGTCTGGCGAAGCCGCTCGGCAATTTCGCTGGGATGAGTTGTTATGACGAGGGACTCCGTCCCGGCGAGCATCTTCTGCACCATTTCCATGCGCCGAGACAAATACGGGGGAGAACCTTCCACGTACAGCATGACTTCCCGAAGGTCTTCCGCCTTGACACGATAAGGATTGCGGGGATCCGCATCCAATCGGCGGAGAAGGGAATCATCCGCTGCCAATTCCCTGAGTGTGGCCGGTCGAATGACGAGCCCTTTTCCTTTTTCCACCTTCAGGCCGTCCTTCGCGGGAATCGGAACTCCCAGTGCCGGCTCGAACAGGTACAACTCCCCGTTGATGAGAACCCCCACAGCGAAGACCTCCCAAAGCGGCGGAGCCCCTGCCGCCGCACGATTGACAGCGACCACCGCTGCATCCAGCCCTTCCTGCCGACACAGCAGGAGATAGACCCAGGCCCGATCAAAGACCGTCCCGTGCCCCAATAGCAGAGTTTCCCACGGGGTGTGGATGAGCAACTGCCCGGAGGGAAGCCGGATCATCCGCTCCTGCGAATCCAACTGAACGTTGATCACCACCCAATCGAACAATTCGATGGCGCGGCTTAATTCATCGGGTTGTTCCCCACGGGCCCAACCAGCGATGTCGCGAAGCCATACGGCAGTCTGCAGAAAGATCCCGTCATCCCGAGTGAACCTGAGTTCCCCAAGTTCTTTCACCGCCTTGAGTTGTGCGAGATCGGGCGGTAGCTTCTGGAGGAGCGGATCAGGTGTCCAATCAGTCAACGGGGGCTGGGTTTTGATCCACTGGTCAAGCCGATCGGCCACTTGGAGAGCCATTTCGGTGCCTTCGAACTGATAAAGCCGATTGAGATTGCTGATGGCAATTTCGAATAGCTCATCGCGATGAAGGGTAGCCGTTTGACCAGCGGTGTCAGTGGAGGCCTGAGACTTGCCTGCGGAGCCGGTCTGCGTGCCCGGCCGGCATCCCACCGCCGTCAAGCAAAGCGATATGAAAACAATAAATATCATCGCACCGAGGCGGACCATAAAAGGGCGCGTACTAAGATTGAATCGTAAGGTGTTGCTTTTTCCACTCGAACTTAGGGATGTGACAGAACCCATTGTCGTAATTCCACAAGGGTTTGGATCAAAGCGGGCAATTCCGAAAGAGGTACCATGTTGGGACCATCACTGAGGGCCTCGTCAGGTCGGGGGTGAGTTTCGAAGAAGACCCCGTCGGCGCCGGCCGCCACGGCGGCGCGGGCAAGCGGCGCGACCATCTGGCGGTTGCCCCCGGAACGTCCTCCCTGGGCCCCCGGTTGCTGTACGCTGTGGGTGGCGTCAAAGATCACCGGGACGCCAATTTCGTGGAGAATGGGGATGGCCTGCATGTCGTTCACCAGGCGGCCGTACCCAAAGAAGGTTCCACGTTCCCCCACGAGAACGTTCTGACATCCGGCGGACCGGAGCTTCTCCACCACGTACCGCATATCCCAGGGAGCCAGAAACTGGCCCTTTTTGACATGGACCGGTTTCCCCGTTTGAGCGGCAGCCACCAGTAGGTCCGTCTGCCGGCACAAAAACGCCGGAATCTGAATGAGGTCGCACACTTCCCCCACCGGAAGGGCCTGTGCTGGCTCGTGAATATCCGTCGTGACAGGCAGCCCCGTGCTCTCTTTGATTCTGCTGAGAATCCGCAGGCCCTCGGCCAGTCCGGGTCCGCGAAATGAATGCAGGCTGGTACGGTTGGCCTTGTCAAAGGATGCCTTGAAAATAAGGCGAATTTGGTGAGAACGAGCGAACTCCGCCAAAAACTCCGCGATTTCCCGTGTGATTGACTCGTTTTCAATCACGCAGGGACCGGCAATAAACAGGAGCGGCTCCCCTGGTCCGCATGCATAACCAGCAACCTGGGCCTTTCCTTCAGCCACTGCACGTTCTCCCTACCCAGTTTGATCGAACTCAGCCACCCGGTGCAGTCGATACCAACCGTCGCGCTACCCATTTGGGCACGACGAGGTGCACGCGCCGTGGGGCAACCTCGACTTCCACAGGAAGGTAGCCGGCCGGATCGCCGTCAAGCTGATAAGGGACTGGGGCGTCGGCCGTTATCCGAAAACGCCGACCGCGGAGATGCTGAAAATCCCGCAAACGCCGATGGAGCTGGAGCTGGGTTGTGAGCGTGTACCACAGCCCCTTCCAGAACCCACCCCCGCGATATGTGCACAGATCAAGAAGTCCGTCCATGCCATTGGCCTCGGGTGAGATCGGCAGCCCCCACCCATATCGGGGTAAATTGAAGACAAATACCCACTTGGCTGCGAGAGTGGCCGCCGGGCCCTCCTGCGGACGCATCAAAGAGGTGCCCGCACCCCCGTTTCCATCCAGAACTTCTACCGCCATTTGAGGAAAAGGATAAGTCCCAATGAGATGGCAAATTGGGCCGATGAAAGTGGCAAATCCACCTCGGCCCCCCCGATGACCTTCCATCCGTTTTCGGTGGACCATCTCCACGGCGGCAGCATCAAACCCGCAACTGAGCATCACCAGGAACAACCGACCGTTGGCTATACCCGCGTCGATGGCGACTGGCTCGCCGTTCATCAGTGTTTCCACCGTTTTACGCGGCTTGCGAGAAAATCCAAAATAACTTGCCACCAGGTTGGAGGTTCCGGTGGGAAAGAAAGACAGCGGCAAGCCCGGCACCACGCGATTGATCAACTCCCCGGCGGTTCCGTCTCCCCCCGCACCGATCAAACATTTGAGCCGCCCGGCCTCGAACGCCGCATTCGCCAACTCCACAGCTTCTCCCAGATTTTGACTGACCCGTACCGAATAACCCTGGTCAGTGAGCGCGCTCACGAGGCGACCGACTTTCTTATCGGAGGGCCATCTCCCCGCTTTTGGGTTATGCAGTATCACAATACAGTTGCAGTCGCTCCTCTGCGGTGTCATATCGGGCCGTATCAATTGGTCAGGGGAAACTGCGGCAAACCGCTCGAAAACACCATGATACCTAACAGAGCCCCTTCCCAATATCCACCGTAACCCCGTCCAACTTGTAGGATGATACCCACCTCGGGAGTGTAGCACAATGCAACAGTGATTTTGACGGCGATTTTAACTCACGAGACCCGTGTTGCTAGATTGACCAGGGTGTTGCAAATCACTGCACCGTACCCTATCCGGAACCTGGGGCACATTTTGGCTATTCCGAAACGTCGTTCCTAAGTCTTTTTCCGAACATACCTTAAGAAATAGAGTTTACCCCACTGATTGGCACAACTTGTGCTTAATAACCTTTCAGTAAATCAGGCTGGCCCGTGGGGTTTCCGGCGCAGCGGTCGTCATGCGGGTACCTTGCCCTACCGCATGATTTCGCCACTGCGGAGGTGGCACGCCGGAAGCCCACTTTTTTTATACACAGCCCGTTCTACCAGCGGCGCGACTCTTCACCAGCGACACTCTTCCCAGCGGCCTCTCTGCAGCACCGGAAACCTCGGCACAATCTTCGTCCTACCGGTCCAAACCGCTGAGAATCTGCCGCGAGAGTGACTCGAACGGAAATGACGCGTATCGTCCCAGTTGCCTTCTCTCGTAACGGATTTTAACCTGAGTCGCCGGGTCCGGTGCTCGGGCCAACTGCTCGTCGAACCGATCCAGGATCTGGCGACTCTGCTCTCGCCCCTGTTGATACGCCGACGTCAAAGGTTCGCCCAATTCCTGGACCTTGTCGTCCAGTTTCTGAAAGAGAGAATCCGGCGGGCGTTCACTTCCCTCGCCCACTCGGGCTGCATATTCGCGGAGCTGACCCAGAAAATGGAATACTTCCGGCCCATTCAGAACCGTGACGATCAAGCCAGCTTTCGGCTTCACCTGGGAACTTTCCCAGTGCGAAGCAAGCGTCAACATTTCTCCCACCCCGCCGTTGTAGTCGCGGCGGAAGAGTTTCGTCCACGCGAGAGCCAGATAACTCACCAATTCTTCGGGACGTTCCAGTTTCAGCGGTTCGAATACCCGCTCCGCTTCACTGAATTGCGCCATTTTGATCTGCAACAGCCCGTACAAAAGGGCAGGTTCCGGCTCCTTGCCTGCCAGTTTCAGGGCCGTGCGATAAGCGTCATTCACCACTCTCGCATCCAGATTGTCCTGCAGGAGCATCGCGCCGAGGCTCCGCAGGGCATTCTTGGCCTCTTCTGTCAGACGGGAAGGACGATTATCCGGCAAAAGCAGCCGCGGCGACTGCGACGTGCCAGCAATCTGAGGTAACTGGCGCGTGAGAAAGGCGTAAAGTTCTCCTGCGTCGATGTGCCCATCCCGATTTTCGTCGGCTACTCCTCGATAGGCTTCCATAAGGGCCGCCACCGTGGCCGACCCTTCCTGGTTGGTGACGACCCGCTGACCGGAAGCAGTTGCGGCAACCGCCGTGACGGTGCGGAATGCCGCGCGACCGGGCGGCCCCTGAACAGCCTGAAGCGCCTCTTCCGCAGACACCACATCACCAGAGATCTGAACTCCCGCGGGAGAAACATCCAGGATCAACAGCTTTTTGGAAGCCGAGCATTTTTCTAGAGCATCGGCGAGTGTTTGAATCGGAAGCGCTGTTTCCGCCAGCCGATTGACGCTGCTGTCGCGACAGAGCAAATACACACGTTTGCTCGCATCTCGGATCGCTATGCCCGAATAGCACACGACCACCTCACCTTCCGAGGGCACATCCCTTAAAAAAGCCGTCAGGGCCTGCTCCCATCGCACCCGACTGGGGTTGCTCAGCACTAGGGTCTGGTTGCGTGGGAAAGCCCCTCGTCGAATGAGCACGTCGGCAAACTTCTGGATGCCCGTGGACAAAACAGGTACGTCGGGCAGCGAGTCATCATCGAACTCGCCGACAGCCACCAGAAGCGCAAACCGCCTGCGATCCTCGGGCCGCACGACCGTGATTTTAAGAGCCCGCGCGATGCGACCATCGGGCGTGTCATGCTGGATGTCCACTTTGTCGCCGGCCCGCAAATCCGCAAGCTGGGCCGGTTCGCCGGCCAGCGTGATTTCACAAGTCGGGGGCACCAAGAACTGCATGGACTTCTGATCCTGACTCAGGATCACGTCAATCGATCCCGCATCGAAATGAACGCGTTCGATTACCCCAGCCACGCCGAGAACTCGATAGGCGTCCACCCGCCGTATGCGGGTGTCGTGCTCAATTTCAACCTGGTCATTTACCCGGAGGTCAGCAGGCCGCAGAATCTGCCCCCCCACATTGGCCTGACCGTTGAGGGTGACCACACAATCCTCTGCCCACGGAAGCGTGACCACCTGTCCCGTCGCGTCCGATTCCACAGTTAAGCGGGCGTTTTTGACGTCCACTTCCCGCACGATTCCTTTCATCTGGACAACCCGAAAGGCGGCCACCTCCCTCACAACGAACTCAGGCCCTTCGCGCTGATAATACAATTCCACCCGATCCCCACTTCTGAGCTGCGTGTACTCCAGCTTTTGTCCCTGAAAAGTGGGCTGGCCGTTCAGCGTCACAGGGGTTCCCCGTGGCACGCGTAGAACCACTTTTTCCCCCTCCGGTTCCCTGGCGACGGTGATCGTCCCCTGCTCGGGAGAGACGGCCTCTATCTGGCCGATCAGCCGCTCTGGGCGAATGGCCTCGATTCGCTGAACCTGACGGCCCTGTTCATCTCGGTAGACTGTAATTGTGATGAGATCCCCCGGTTGAAGATCGCGCAACAACGACTTTTTGTCATTGATGATGACTTCATCCCATGAACGGATTTCACGCTCTTCTTTGCCCTGACCATCGTGGTCGATGATCAACCGCCGAGCGTCCAAAAGAACGGCCTCCAGGCGTCCCTGGACCGGGGCCACCGCCGGGGGCGGCGCCGGAGGTGGAGACCGTTCGGGAAGAAGCATGAGAATCGAGATCAGAAGTGAGCACGCAACGGCCACACCCGCTATGATCCGCATCAGCCTTTTCTGCCGCTGCTGCTTGAGCTCTTCTTCGCTGGGCTCCGCTCGCTCCCCCGGGATGCTTGCGGGCACACTCACCTGCGGCGCTTTTAAGAGCGCAAGGGCCTCCCGAGCAGAACCCAAGCGCTGCTGCCGATCTTTGACCACCAGACGGTCCACCACCTGGGCTAGGTCCTCGGGCACACCCTCCAGGACGCGATGGATGGGGGGCAACTTTTGATCGGGTGACGCATGCCACATCATCCACGCGATCTGGCGATCCCGACCAAATGTGCTGAGCGTCGGGAAGAGCAACTCGAAATCCGGGCCACACATCAGTTCGTAGGCCGTAAACCCCAGGGAATACAAATCGCTGGCGGGTCCGACGGGGCCAAACTGCGCGCTGATGAGCTCTGGGGCCATGTACTTGGTGGTGCCCTTCAAAAGACTTCCATGCTCATCCGTGGCCCTGCGAGCCAGACCAAAGTCTCCCAGCTTCACCCGTCCACGGGAATCCAACAGCAGATTACTCGGTTTAATATCGCCGTGAATGATGCCGTTGGTGTGGAGGAAATCCAGGGCCTGAAGAGAATCGATGAGAATTTCGCGGAGGAAATCCAGGTCGATCGGCCCCTTTTGCACACTGGCCTGCAGGCTGCCTCGCATCAACTCCAGAATCAGCCACCCGCGGGGCCGCACCACATCGTAGATGGTGATGATGTTGGGATGCTGGAGGGTGGCTAGAAGTTGCGCTTCCTTCCAGTAGCGCTCGAGTTGCTTGGGATCCCGTCGAAAATGAGGATGGATCTCCTTAATTGCCACATCGCGGCCCAGTTCGCGGTCTCGGCCCCGATAGACCGTGGCAAAGTCCCCGGTAGCGATCGTGCCCACAATATCATAACGGGATGCTTGGCCCATTCCCAACCTCACACCGAACCGCGACGGCGTGGCCTGCGTGTTTGTTTCCGACCTATCTTCTCAAATCCTGTGCATGTTGAAAGGTTATTCTTTGAGGAGGATTCGCAAAAGCTCCTCCAGCCGCTCATCCCGCGAGCGACTTCCCGTCAATCCAGTATAAGAGTTTCGACCTCTTTCTGCGTAGAGCAAGAGGAGAACCTGGCGGTAGAGTTGCCGCTCTCGCTGATGATCACCGCGGCTGTGGGCCCAATGAGCCTCGCGGAGCAGTCTCTGATACTCGGCCAACGGGGTGTTCGGATTGAGATTGGAATAGTACTCAGCGGCCAGTTCTTCCCTTGCGCGTTCAAGCTCTTCCAGATTACTCCGGGTGGTCGGAACGGGTTCCACAAAAAGGAGCGCTAACGAGGTCAAAAGACTGGCAGCCAACACAACCGCAAGGAGAACAGGATTGCTGGACCGCTTGACCTCGCGTTTCTTCTCGTCGGAGGAATCTTCTTCCAGGTGCAGACTGGGCAGACTTCCGTCTGGAGCCAGTTTCCACGCGGGCTCCGCTGTCTGGGTGAGGATCAGTCGAGCCACCTTTTTTCCTGCAGCGGCAGTGGCGACCTTCCCCGTTCCGACGGGCGTATCGACTTTAGCCGCTTTTTCAACCCGAGCCGCCCCGGCGCCATCGCCGCGTGGCCTGTTCTTTTCGGGCGCCACCTCCCGCCGGGCCTGTTCGAGGCCCGGTCTTTCATGAGTTGCGGGTGGCGTCCCCGTGTCTTTCACTCCTGGACGCTCCGCTTTGGCTGGGGAGATTTCCGGGACTTTTTTGCTTTCTTTTTTCGCCTCATCTCTCGCCACGTCGGAAGCGGCCGAAGCAACGGGGGGACTTGCCACCGGTGGTTCCGCCGGACTGGCTTTTGATTCCGGCTGCTGTGCGAGAACGGACTCCGGGCGGAAGCGATGGCGGCACCAGGGGCAGGCCACCTTGCTCTGCATCGCTGCGTCGCTCACGGTCATTTCCGTGCCGCACAATGGACATTGAATCTTAACGGGCATGCCACCAATCCGTTCTCTGCCAACCCAGACTTTCAGGTTGTTCGACCGGGATTCTTTCGCCAAGTATTCACTTCTGGCTCTTTAAAGTGCATGCTTTCTGAAAACTCCTTTGCCTCACAGCGACAAACCGAAGTAAAGATAGTTCATGAGAAACGGCCCCACCAGGATGAGCACGGCTGCCGCCATGACCAGGATTCCCGGCAAAAGCATGTTGACCCCCGCCTCTCCGGCGATCATCTCGGCTCGCTGGGATCGCTTGATGCGGAGCACGTCGGCCTGGGTGCGGAAGATGGAGGCCAACGGTGTTCCCAGGGTTTCTCCCTGCAAGATGGAGCCGATGATGCTTGTGATTTCGTCATCGGCCAAGCGTTCTCGCATGGCGTGGAAGGCCTCATACCGTGTTTTTCCCATTCGGATGTCGGCGAGAACCCGGCCGAATTCCTCGGCAATGGGATGCCCGCGATACTCTTCCACAGCCTGCGCCAGGGCGTTAAGAAACGTGGAGCCCGCTTCCATCAAAAGGGTCAGCAAGTCCAGAAGAAACGGGAGCCGACGTTTGATGGCCTGCAGCCGTCGGGCTGCTCGGTCAGCCAGCCGCAATCGCAACAGCCATACAGTGAGCCCCGAGAAAATCACAGCGAGGAGAACTCCCGCGGCTCCCACTGCCCGCACCGCGACATAGGTATACAGCGGGAAAAGCATCACCGCGATGAGTTCGAGCTTCGCCAGGTATTCCTCCGCCAGCCAGAATCGTGGCAACCCAGCACAGTGAATGTGCCGCTGGATCTCGGGAAGTGCATCGCGAAACGCCGCCCGATTGAATCGCGCTAAAAGTCGAATAAGCGGCTGAAACAGCCGGAAAAAGCGGTCCGCCCGACGCAGTTCATTGATTCGACTCACGTCATAGCGCCACTCAGCACCCTGAGGCAGATCTTCCGTATGAACGATCTGCCACAGCCACTGGGTCACAAAAAAGCCGGCTGCTGCCCACAGCGCCGAGGAAACAACCAGCAGAAATGCATGTTGCTGTCCAGCTTGCCAGGTCTCCATAGGCAACTCATCCCTTTTCAGGATGGGGTGGTTTGCGATTCTTTTTGCTGACGCTCACGGCGTGTGCACCCGTTTTCGGTTTTTTCGGTATTAGATGTCAGGTCTTAATAAGGCGCGGGCCCAGAGATAGGCGATCACATCCAACATGACGGCCATCCCCAACAGGAGGTGTCCCAACGGCTGTGTGAACAAAAGCATCGTGTTGGCGGGATCCATGATGTAAAAGCCAATGAGAAAGATCACCGGCGCGATCGCCATGTACACCGCCGATTTGCGGGCCTGGGCCGTTTCTGAAAGGACTTTACGCTCCAGCCGCTGAAGCTCCAGGACGGAGCCTGCGATTCGTTCCACCGTTTCGTTCAATCGCCCACCGTGTTCGTGGCTGGCCAGCAAGGCCGCCGCAAACAGCGCGAAATTTTCGCTTTTGAGTCGCTGTTTGGCCTCGATGAGCGTCCGATCGAGGGGCTTGCCGAGGTTGTATTCCGCCACAATCTGGCGAAATTCCGCGTTGATAGGCCGGGGGCACTGGGCCGCCAGAATCTCCAGCGACTGGGCCAGTGACAAACCCGCTCTCACCGCGTTGGCAAGGGTCACCATCGCATCAGCGAGTTGATCCTCGATTTTCCGCCGATAGAACTCGGCCATCCGTCGCAGAAGGTACCACGGCGCTGCCAGGAGCAACACAGCCGTCAAAATCGCGAAGATGAGGCTGTCCACCAGCAACCAGAAGCCTAAAAAAGCTACGGCGATGCCAACCAGCCAGAGAACCAGCCAGAACCTTACCCGTGTGGTCCTCACCCGCAAACGCCGCAGCTTGTCGGTGACGTCGGCTTCCATCCAGGCGAACGCCTGGGCAAGCCAATCACGACCGCTGTACACCAGGATCGCAGCCGCGATTCCCGAGCACAGACAGCCCAGCAGGAGTAAATCCTGGTTTCCCGTCATACCCGAACCCTCCGGTCCTCCCCGACGGCTTCGTGCTGAGGGCCCGTACCCCCGGGAGCAGCCTGCACGGATTGATAGCCTTCCCCATAAAGAAAGTTGAGGTCCAGCAGGTCCTTTTCCACCAGTGAGTCGATGAAGGTGGGAAGATAGCCGGTCGGCTCCAGGGACTGGCCATTCCGGAAGTTGAAGATGTCGTGCATGATCACGTTTTTCGTTTCGGGATCGACGCCCACGACCTCGGTGATTTCCGTGATCACCCTCTTTCCGCCCGGCAGCCGCGAGATGTGGACGATCAGATCGATCGCCGAGGCAATTTGCCGGTGAATGGAGTAAATCGGCAAATCGGCCGCCATGAGGATGAGCACCTCCAGCCGTTCGATAACCTCTCGCGCGGTGTTAGCGTGGAGCGTCGTCAGTGACCCATCGTGGCCGGTATTCATTGCCTGAATCATGTCCAGGGCTTCCGGCCCACGGCATTCACCCACGATGATCCGGTCTGGCCGCATCCGGAGTGCGTTCCGGACCAGGTCGCGGATGGTGTAGGCTCCCTGCCCTTCCACGTTGGGCGGCTTAGCTTCGAGTGTGACGACATGCTCCTGATGGAGGCGAAGTTCAACAGTATCCTCGATGGTGATGATCCGTTCTTTGAACGGGATGAAGCTGCTCAGGACGTTGAGCAGCGTGGTTTTTCCTGCCCCTGTGCCCCCGCTGACAAGGATGTTCTTTCGATCGATGACCGCCGCCCGGAGAAACGTCGCAGCAGCTTTGGTGATCGACCCCAGCTCAATGAGGTCGTCCATCGTCATCCGCTGCAACGGGAATTTCCGGATCGTCAGGCACGGGCCTTTCACAGCGAGCGGCGGGATGATGGCATTGACGCGGGAACCGTCGGGCAGGCGAGCATCGACAAGCGGCTGACTCTTGTCGATCCGCCGTCCCACCTGGGCCACGATTCGCTCGATGATCGCTTCCGTGACCTTGTCCGAGATGAAACGCCGTCCCGACTTTTCAATGACCCCGTTGCGTTCCACGTAGATCTGATCCTTACCCACCACCATGATTTCCGTGATGGAATCCGCTCGGAGAAGATCCTGCAGCGGCCCAAATCCGAAGATCGTGTCCTTCAAATCCTTCTTGAGGGTTCGCAGAATCAGGTATTTCCGCAACTCGCTGTGAAGGTGGGGACGGACAAGCTGGAACGCTTCACTGAAATGCTCCTCAATCCGCTGGACCTGCTCGGTGGTGTCCCGACATTCCGAAAGCCGGAGCCGTTCTCGGATGAAATTGAGAATCCCCGCGAGTTCCGCTTCCCGCTCGGGCACCAGTGTGGCGGGAATATCAAACTCGTTGGCACTCAATCCCGTCATTTCATAAAACGACTGGCTCCCCGACTCCATGATCAAACTATTGACCAGGTAATCACGGAGCACGAGCCCCGTGATTTCTTCCAGAACCGGCTCATTCTCTGGCTCAAACACCCGCAGATCACGACAAATATCCTCAATGTTGTTCTCCAGGAGGAGGATGCTCTGAGGATCATTCGTCCGACGGTTTTCAAATTCGTAAAGGTCGAGCCGTTCCAGCAGCTTGCGGTGAATCCGCAATTCCAGATCGGCAATCAGCGACCGGAGGTGGGCCTCCAGTTCCTGCCGCGAGACGGTAACGGCCTTTTCGGCTTCAAAGGTCAGGGTGAAAGGCCAGATCCGCACCTTCGTCCCTGGCGTGAAAACGACCGTTTGCCCACCCAGGACCTCCTCCTCCCCCACCAGGCAACTGTTGAGCCCGAGGTTTTCCAACTGCAAACGCCCATCCTCCAGCAGCCGCACCACCGCATGCCGTCGCGACACCAGGGGACTGGGAAGCACCACCGTGTTGGAGCTGTCCCGGCCGATCCACACTTCCGTGGCATCGACCTCGATCATGGTCCGTCGGCTTTCATTGATGCGGTTGTACCAGATCTTCATGTGTCCCCCACTGTGATTTTCCTCAGCGAACGTTCAGTTCTGGGAAGTATCCCGTGAATGGAGAATCACCCCCACCTGCCGAAAATTCGTAGCCTCAAGCATTTTCCACAGACGCTCCGCCTTGGGTTCAAGACGCCCATTTTCGAGCTTAACACTGATGGTCAAAATGTTTTCCTGGGATTGCGGGAGTTGATAGGCCCGATGGGCTTCCACGCTCGTCAGCCGATTACCCACTGCCAGCACTTTGAATTTGCCAATGACCTGCGGGCCGCCCGCTCCATCGCTCGCCGGTGCTGTGGGATTTTCACCGGAAAGGGGATTCCCACCAGGAACAGGGGTGGGTGCCGAAACGATGAAAGACACCGTATCCCCCGGCTCGATCAAACTCGGCACAATTGTCCGGGTATCGATGGGAATGAACATCGCAATCTCTTCGGTGTTCCCGGCGGGCTGACCGCCGAACCGAAGACGGGGTGGCGGAGGGCGAAGGTCATCCTGAAGCAAAAGCGACCCGCCGGGCACGGGACGTGTCACACGCAGCCCGATGATACTTGCCCGGTCCGCGTAAAGATAAGCAAAATCCTTGAGCCGTCGCGCGGGAAGAGGAGGAATCGCGACCGGTACCAGGTCCTCCTCGGCCAGGACATGGCCAATATCCAGGTCCTTGTTGGGGGCAATTCCAACAAAAGCGACAGCCTCGATATCACCCGTTGCCCGGGTCATATACGCCCAGTTGAAAAGAGCCGCAGCCAACCCAACACCCAAACCGAGAATGAGTCCTTGGATACCTTTCATGGAAGCGCGTCTTTCTCCGGGAGTCCTCGCACCACAAATCCTGACGATGGACACGGCCCTGCCACTTTATTGTAATGCCCCGTTTGATGTCGGCTCCACCCGCTATGACGCCCAGCCACAAAGGTTCGTTGCGCCGGTTTTCTTTTCAAAGAATCTTTCACTAGAGAGTTCTCAAAAAATCTGTTCAGTCGCCGTCCGGTGGTGTAGCAATGTGGCGCAGGTAAACCACCACTCCACGAGGCTTTTCCCCAGGGATGGTGCGAAGCCGTACCGTTAAATGTTCCCCTCCCGAAACATCACCGCTTCGCACGTACCTCTTCCAACTCTCATGGCTGGAGCTGTTCCAACGGCCGACTGCTTTCCACCCATCGCGCGATAACTGTTTATCAATCCACAGGGGCCAGGCGGCTGCATTCCCGGAAACCGTCTCCTCGAAAATTCCCACCCAGTTTTCCGAAGAAAATGCAAACCGGGCCACCCACTGGGCCCCGACGGGCGGCTCTTTCAAAGGTCCCCGCTCAACGCCTTCTCCGGAAGACGTTCTTTTAGCAGTGTCCGAAATTTCCTTGGATTGTTCTGGAGTAAGAACGTACAGCGACCAGAGATTTCCACCCGCCCGCATCAGCACCGCCCACCCGATCACGCGCTGGGACACATGCAAACGACCTGTGCCACTCGTGAAAACGGAATTAATTCCCGCTGTGGAATTCCCGTGGTGCGTCCCCCGCGGCGTGTCCTTGTGATTCTCCACCGGCCCTGGCTTCGGCGAAGTTCCTGGCTTTATGATTGCCCACATGGGAAAATCACCCGGGTAGCGGAAAACGCGCGTGCCGTCGGGCAGCGACCGCACCGGGACTGCAGTGGCCAGCCGGTCCAGAAGGCGCTGTTCCTCGATACTGAGCGGCGTCTGGGGCAGCGCGAGCTTTTCCGCCGCGGCAAGACAGAACTCTTCCGCTTTTCGGCAGGCTTCCGGCTCGCTTCCCGTAATGGTGATGACCGACAGATGACCCTGCTCCGTGCTCACCCGGAGGCCTTCGCCGTCCTGTGCGATAGACATTGCCTCCGGCGTTATTGCGAAGTCACCGGTTGTCGCGGAAGGTGCCGGTGAGGGCGATTCCCTCCACCATTGCAATACTTGCAGACCGAAAATCAACCCGGCAGCCAGGATTAGCAAAGTCACCAGGAGCCGCGAAGTCCAATCGGTGATCTGCCGCGCCAGCTCGCCAAATGTTTTGATCCGACGCGAGTTCGATGATCCCCCGGCAAACGAAGTTTGCTTTCGCTCCCCCTGCCCGGCATCCCGACCGGCAGTCGATTCAGCAGGAAGTCCAACTCGGGGATCATCGGCGGCCATGGTTCTGCAAACTCTGACGAAAGTTACTGAGAATGCCGACCCACTGCTGCAATTGAGCTATCTCCGCCTGGATGGCCGCGATCTGACCGGGGGGAGGCGGGGGAACAGCGTTGAGCTGGTTGTTCAATTCCTGAATGACACTCTGGTAAAGGTTGATGTACGCGGAGGCCATCCGCTCGGCCAGGGAAGGCACATGGTTGACACGCGGTGGCCCCTGCTGAGGGCGAACTCCTCCGATGCGATCCAGCAGCCTTTCCACCTCATCGTGGGCCACGGAAAGATCAGTGGTACAGAAAGAACTCAAACTGGGGTGGAAGTCGGGCGAGCCACCCCCCCGCCAACCAAATCTCTGGGCATAAGCGGGAAATTCCGGATCTCGGTCAAGAATCAACAGAGCGGGACGTTCCGGCATGTTGAGAATCGCCAGGGCCGCCTGAACGTACATCGCCAGATAGTTTCCCCCGGCCGTGGGCAACTGGTAGAGGGCCGTCACGCGGTGGGCCCAGCGGTCGTGCCAGTACCGGGGAAGCGACGTCTGATGGTACTGCCAGCAATTGTCCAGCAACGGAGCCCTGGACCGAAGTTCGTAAGGCCCGAGGGTGGGAAGCAGCGGAAAATCCCGTGTTAACTCGGAAGATCCTCGGCGAAAACCCTGTGCAGGGTCGAGAAGCTCGGAATTCACCACGAAACTGCCCAATCTGGGACCCCGCGTCACCGGAAGATTGACACGCGGATCGTCCAGGATCGGAGCATCGGCGTCCCCTCCACTCCCCAGACCGGCGTTTGCGGGCCAGTACTCCGGCCGTGGCGCAAGTGCGAGATTGCGTGGATGACGGCTCGCCCATACGGCATGCCGAGCCACGGCCAAAGCCCGTACACGCCATGCCGCCACCGTCCCAAAATTGATCATCAAAGCCATGATGAACAGAAAAAGGGGAACTGCGATCACCAGCTCCAGCGGGGCCAGCCCAGGCCGGTCTGACCTAAGCCGCTTCATCCTTGACAGACGGCGCGAGATCAGCGAGGCATCGGGCCAAGAAACGTTCCCGGCTTGTGTTCGGGGCTTTCTTGAATCGTCTCGCATACGCGTACCGTATTGTCCAGGGGCAAAAAGCATAAACCTGCGGCTACTTCTCAGTGCGGACTGATCCTTTGGATATCAGCGGCGGTCCAACCCGGCAGCGAAGGCAGGCGCACATTCCAGCCGGCAAATTCAGGTAAAGGAGGGCGCGTCTGCAAAATGGCCGGCAGACTCCACACCGTCGCCGGCTGCAAGGTACACGTCCAGTGTTGATTGAGAAGGTCCCAGTGGGTGGGTACATCCTCGCGGACGACCTGCCAGGTTCCCGCAACATTCCCCTCTTCCCCAGGTGAGGGAGTATCCTCCACCGGCAGTTCGGCAAAATCGCCTGGCACACCTCCCAGGGGATCGGTGTCCCTTCCCGGAACGAAATACTCCCACACCAACCGCGGCCGGGGAACAAACACCCGCACCTGAGCAAACGCGATCGTGTCGCTGCTCAGGGGATGACCAAACAGCCCCGGCAAGAGGGAACGCATGGGGCGCCAGTAGGCCACCCCCACGAAAGTGAAGTACTGATCCAAATGGGCGTTTGGATCCACAATTTCGTCACCGGGTGTGCGAATCACAAACGGCAGATTGCTGGCAGGATACTCGGCCAGCAGCCGTTCCAACTGCCCACATGTGAAGTTGCGCCAGAGCCTGCCGAACTGGCTCATCTTGGCTTCTCGGTCGAAAAACAGCATTGCTCGATCGTTCCACATGTCCAGATAGTGCCGAGCGAGTCGCTGCCGCTGATTTCGCGCCGTATTGAAGTAATCAGCCTGATTGGGATACTGGTCCATGACCGGATCCACGACCGGTAGCGTTCGCTCATAAAGGTCACCCGCCCCGCCCACGGGAGTCACATTTGTTCGCCAGAGGACACCCAGCATTTCACCCCGACCAAAGTCCGGCCGGCCGTTGCGCCGCGCCACCTCCATGGCAGCCTGCTGGGCGATATCTGGGAACGCGGCCACAACGGCTCGCTCATACTCCGGAATGAGCTCCTGACTGAGAATGAGTTCCAGGGTGGGCAGAATCTGCTGGCTGGCAGCGGCAGCCCATTCGCTGTAGGCCGTCACAAGGGCCTGCTCCAATGGCGTTTTCGCGGGGATGGCCGTCGCCAGGGGTACGAACTTGGGAAAATTTGACTGAGCAAAAACCGGGGCTTCCTGATTCCACGTCTCGAGAATGGCAGGCACAAACTGTTCCGCATTGCGATCGCGAGCCTCCCGCATGAATGCGGTCAAGGCGAATACGTCACACAAAAGATGATTGCTGAAGGCGAGCGCATTCATTCCCCGGGCAATAACCACTCCCCCCGCATAGGCCACAGCATCCGCTGCATTTTGCAGCCGCACCTTGTGATCCACCGCCCGCCCCACGTTCATGACCATTCCTAGCAGAATGGTCAACAGAAGAACCGCAAAGACGGCCACGACGCTCATCGCGCCAGAGTCGTCACTCGGAATTCGCCTCAATCTCTCCACAATCACTCGCATAGCTGGCCTCTCCCCCAGTCACGCCCCCGCCGCGAAACTCCCTCCTCAGTCCGCAAGCACCGATTCTTCTGTCCTCCTGCCCGGGGTTTCGTACTCTCAAATCAATCGGAGCATCAAACAGCCTGGAGAATCTTTTCAAAATATGCTCGAAAGCCAATATGTGTAAGGAATCACCGACTTTTCGCCTTCATGTCCCAGGGTGATTGACGCCCGCAGCGGATAGGTGGCAATGCCATTGCGCACCTCGATCTCCTGAGCCACTTTGTCAGGCAAGCCGTCGGAACGCCGCACCGCCCGGGCCAAAAACTTGCCCGGTCCAGGGAGCAGTGCCATGTGGTGCGTGACCGTCACGGTGACTGTATCCTGAAATCCCAGTTCGTTGGGCCGAAACTGGTAAATATCATCTTCCAAAAAATAGGGAACGAGCGGCGGTTCCTGATTGGAGTGGAAGAATCGCAGCTCGATTTCAGTGGCGGCGAGCGCATAGGCGAGCTTGTTTTCCAGCCGTCGCGGAACCCGGGGAATACCGCTGGCGCTGGGAACATTCTGCAAATACGCCTGCCGCACCAGTTGTGCCGCGGCAGCGGCAGAGGGCGGCACGGAGAGCCCAAGGTCCCGGGAAGGGCAGATGGGCATCAATGCGAGGACCGCGGCGGTCACGATCTTCTGCCACTTGGGACTGTCAGGATCGTACGGAATGATGAACGTCATGCCTCCCGACGTCGGCCCATAGTTGGGGTCAGAAGGGTCCACAATAGGCAAAATCTGTTCTGCCGTGGGATCTGGGTAATAGCCCGGTCCAATGCAGTTTTCCAACTCGATATCGCCCACCCGAGCTGGAATCCAGACCTGCGCCGCCCGTGCCGCGGCAAACGCCGCATAATGGACGACGACGGTCCCGATCATGATCTGGCTCACCTGCACGATAAAAAGCATGAGGAGAACAAAAATCGGCAGAGTGAGCACAAAACTGAGGCTCTGCACGGCGCCCGCATCATCGCGGACAAGTTCAGCAAATCGGGTCCAGCGAAAGGAGATCCTGCCGGATCCGCTCCAGCGGAGCAGCACAACCGCCGCCAAGATCGCTCCGACCAGCGTCAGCGCCCACGGCCAGGACGCAAGCACAACCGCACGCCACATGGTGCGCCTCTCTCTGTTCCACGGGGGAAGAAGCGACCGCCCGCCGTTTGTTTCGTCCTTTTTATGTCATGGCTGGCCAAGCAGCCGCTCCACCACCCTGAAATGCACGATGACGACGGCCAACCAGGCGCTTGGGGCCAAAAACAGAGTGGGTTCTAAGGCCTTCTGTTCTTCCGGCGTCAATGCACCCCAATACCCCACCCGCAACCACCCCATCAGCCTGCGCCCCAGGTGCATCAGCAATCGGACGGGCCCGACCCGCCACACCAGGACACTCAGCGCGACACACGCACCAAGCACAAACGTCCAAAGCATGGCGATGATCCCGTCCTCGGGTCCCAAATAAGCCCCCATCATCGCTATCAGCTTGACGTCTCCCCCACCGATTCGGAAGAAGACGTAGCAGGCCACCATCACCAGGCCACAGGCCAAAAATCCTGTCACGGCCTGCCCCAGCCCGATCACGCCCCACATTTGCATCCAGCTCGGACTCGCCCAACCAGCCATCAAGGCCAGATCGCCCAGGCCGTTCAAAAGCAACCCTGCCAATATGCCGGGGTACGTGATCCAGTTGAAAATCCTTCTCGTCCGGACGTCTGAGACAACCGCCGCCGTGAGGAACAACAAAAGGATATAGACCACACTCAGCGTCCCTCACTCACCCGCGGCAGGCAGTCCTCGCAACTCCAGCAAACGCTTCACTGGATCGCATTCGCCCGCTCCGCCTCAAGGTCCTGAAGTCCCTGATTGAAGTAGCCCTTGATTCTCGGCCAACCCACTCGAATCAGGAAGATCAGGATCGGCAGAGCGATCGCGCCGATGATTAGGATGGTCTCCAGGCTCACCGCTCCGCGATCATCGGAGTGGATCCGTTTCAGCAGTTGCCACAGACTCGCCTTGCTCATCTCGTCACCTCTCCCTTACTCAACTCTTCTCTGTTACCGAAAACGCCGTGAGGCGCTACCATCCCCGTATCGACAAGTCACATGAAAGGCCACACAAGGAGGACATAGACCATTTCGTAGGCCAGCCGAATGATCCGGGGTCCTGCCCACATTGTAAATGCCGCCGCCGGCAAAATCACCCCTATGAGAAGGACATAGTCCAAAGTAGCAGCCGCCCCGCGCCGAAGTCGGCGCATAAGGAGTCTCTCTCGCAACTGGGCAGCGCGGTTCATGGGGCTATCCTCCGGAACTATTCCTCCTTTCGGATACTCTTTCACCCCACTTTTATTTTACCCGGAACGCAGCCAGACCGAAACAACACGCAAGCGAGGATTGCGCCGCGTCGGCACGACCACGCTCTTGCTCCTGCTGGCCTCCCTGACAGCACCGTGCGCAACCCCGCGACGAGGCAGCCTTACCCGGCTTCGTCAAACGCCCGGGCTCTCTCCGGAAAAGATTTGGGCCACTCCTTTTGCCGTTTGCCTGGCTCCCCTTCTGAACACCATTGACCCCCGCTTGAGAGCGGAAAAATTTTAAAAATTTGGCTAAATCACGAAGGGTCTACTTGTTGCGCAAGCTTTAGCGATTAGACTGACGACTTTCGCAATCTTTGCCCGGGTCAAGGCCGCGGGCACGCGGAAAGGCAAGGAGCCCACCTGACCATTTCCCTCCGAAACGGATTTCTCCCGTGCTGAGGCTTTCTGCCCTGTCGGGGCCATTCTCCGGGAGGGGTTCTATCGGCACGCGGGCGTGAAGGCGCATTGTGCCATGCCTTTGTCGCCCCGAGGACAACCGTTTCCGTTTTTTCAGCTAGGGAAGGAGTGACCCATGGCGTTTTCCTACCTGTTCTGCCTGCTGCCGCTTACCGTCTTGGCTTCCGATGCCATTTCTCCGGCCAGTCAGAATAGCGTCCAGCCGCAGGCCTACGCCACCGCGTACCACGAGGCTCGGCAATCCAACCGACCTCTTGTCGTCGTGGTGGGAGCCAAGTGGTGCCCAGCCTGCCAGAGGTTGGAAAAAGAGGGCGTTCCCGGCTTACAGCAGGCGGGAATTTTCAAAAAGGCTGTGCTGGCCCTTGTTGACTATGACGAAGAGCCAGAGCTTGCGCAGAAGCTTACCGAAGGCGGGCCCATTCCGCAGCTTTTTGTGTTCCATCCCACGGAAAATGGCTTTCAGGGGCAGAGGATGGTGGGGTATCCTTCCCGTCAGGCGGTGATCAATTTTGTTGCTGCCGCCCTCAAAAAAGAAGAGGGGAAAAGAGACACCAACAAGGCCCAGGGCGCACCCGCACCCACCTCCCCATCGAACCAGCAGGCTACCTTCGGCCGATAATGGAAAGTAAAACCACACGGCCCGCATTCCGGGCCCCTGACTCCACTGGCACGGAGGATCTCACCAACGCACGATCCGATGCTCCCGGACCTGGAACAACGGAACGTCCAGCAACTTGAGGACCTCAATCAGCGGGGTGGGCGGATGCTCACCGTGGTCGATTTGATTGAGGCGGAAACGCTGTCCGCGGATATGGCGGCCACCGTCATGTACGCGCTTGCACAGGGGGCCTCGCTACTGACGGCAGCCCGACCTGGCGGTGCGGGGAAAACCACGCTTTTGGCTGCCTTTCTCAATCTTCTGCCCCCGGGTGTAAAGATTGTCACCGTTGACAGCCCGAGCGTCGTTCGGCAGGCCCTCCAGGTCTCTCCCGCAACGCCCGAGTGCTTTCTCGTCCACGAGATCGGCGACGGAAATTGGTACGGCTATCTTTGGGGGCGACCTGTGGCCGATTATTTCCGGCTCATCGGCAGCCAGCGCAGAATCGCTTCCTGCCTTCACGCGGATACACTTCAAGAACTGACTGAAATCCTCTTGCACCCACCGCTGGGTGTCGCCCGGGATGATCTCGATCGGGTGGGACTCCTGGCATTCATCCACGTGGATTTCAGCGCGCACAGGGGTTACCGCGTCCGTCGCCGGGTGGCCAGGCTTGAATGTCGCGCCCCATTTGTCCCCAAGAGCTTCCGCTTCGACTGGGACCCCCTGGCAGACAACTTCCTGGTGCGATTGCCCGAGAATGGCACCGAAACTCAGGCGACCAACAGTGACAATCTTGCCGACTGGTTCGCCAGCCCTGTTTTTGAACTTTTCCGACAATTCATTGCCGCGCTCATGGAGAAGAATGCACGCTATCTTGCCGATGTGCGAAGAGAGGTGCTGGCGTTCTACCGCGAACACCCTGAGCTCATCAAGCGATAATTCCCAGCCCCATGCACGGGTGATGCCGTTCCTGACGCTTCAACTTGGAGGACAACAGTCCACCGGACACACATCCGCACAGGCAGGTAATCGCCCGATAGCCCGCCTTTCCGGCCGTCCGTTCAAACGCTCTTCAATCATCTCGCAAAGACCGGCGACAAAAGCGGGATGGGTTCCCACCGTTCCAGCACGGAAAAAACCGATCCCCAATTCCCTCGCCAAAGCGGCTGCCTCCACATCGAGGTCGTACAGCACCTCCACATGATCGGAAAGAAATCCGATGGGGGCCACCAGGACGGCGCCATCTCGCTCCGTCTCAGCCATCGAACGAAGCACATCGAGGATATCGGGCTCCAACCAGGGAACGTGCGGCGGTCCACTCCGACTCTGATACGCAAGCTGCCAAGCAGTGAAGCCGGCGGCCTCGGCCACTAGACGGCCCGCTTCCTCAAATTGCATGACGTAAGGGGCCCCGGCGGCCATCGCCATCGGGATACTGTGAGCAGTAAAAACGAGGCGGACTGATGCAAATCCCGCGTTTTTCGCCGCTTCGCGTGCCTCCTGAACTCGATCCGTCATCGCCGCCACAAAGCCAGGATGATTGAACGGCAACCGCAGGCGATCAATTTCCAGCGTGGCAGCGCCACAGGCTTCCCGGGCCCTCGTCAGATCCTCCAGGTATCGCCGACAACTGGAGTATGAACCAAATACCGAGGTAACCACCGCCAGGGCCCGCCGGACGCCGTTTCTTACCATCTCATCGATCGCATCCTTCAAAAACGGATGCCAGTTCCGGTTGCCCCAGTAAACCGGCAGCCGATAACCCCGCCGACTGAGTTCGTCCTCCAGGGCCTTCTTGAGGGCCCGACAATGGTCGTTGATGGGACTTCGGCCGCCAAAGTGATAATAATGCTCGGCAACCTCTTGCAAACGGGCCTCGGGAATGTTTCTTCCTCGGGCAACGTTTCTTAAGAACGGCATCACGTCTTCGGCACGTTCCGGCCCGCCAAAAGAGACGAGCAAAATGGCATCGTAAGATGGTGACATGGGCTCCCTTCCGCTCATCGATGGAAATGCGTAGAACCAATCGACAACGCGCTCCCGGCTGAGTCATCACCGCTTTTGCTTTGCCGCGAGTGAGGCCCTCGGACCTCGCCGCGACCTTCGGCGGGAGTCAAATTCAGCTCGGAGCGACCTGCCTGTCAGGTCCGCATTGGCACGTTGGGTAGTCCAGTTCACGAATCGATCTTCGTCTGCTTACTTCAATTCTCTTTCAATTGTTAGGGGCAATTGATGAATTACCCCTATCGCTCAGCGATGCTTTAGCTTCTCGTAGGCCAATGCAAAAAGTGGGAATGGGTCACGCCTGCTGGCATCGCACGTCGGTTTAAAGTATTTTACCGGGGGAGATGCACAGAACCTCTCGCCGAGGGCAATTGGAAGGCAACGTCCATCTTGGGGAGGCACCATTATGAATCGCATACTGATTTTTTCTGTGACCCTGTTGAGCATTAGCCACTTACTGGCGGCAAGTGCTGAAAGCCCAACACCACCGCCCAGTTCTCGTCGTCCCAACGTGGTGTTCATTCTCGCCGATGATCTGGGCTGGCGTGATCTCGGGGTTTATAGGAGCACCTACCACGAAACGCCCAACATCGACCGTCTGGTTGCGCGGGGACTGCGTTTCACCCAGGCGTATGCTGCCAATCCGCTCTGTTCGCCCACTCGCGCCAGCATTCTTACCGGTCTCTACCCCGCCCGAATCGGGATCACGGCACCGGTGTGCCACCTGCCCCAAGAAATTCTTGAGAAAGGTCTCACTGCACCACAACCCCATGTTCGTGTGCAGGTGGCAAACAGCCTCACCCGGCTGAAGCCGGAGTACACCACCCTGGCAGAGGTGCTTCGCGACGCTGGCTACGTGACGGCGCACTTTGGCAAATGGCATCTTGGCCACAGCGGACCATACGAGCCCAAGGATCAGGGGTTTCAATTTGATTTTCCGCATACGCCGCAGGTTCCCGGCCCGGGCGGTGGTTATCTCGCCCCGTGGAAATTCATCACGGACCCCGCCATTCAGGGCGCGCCTGGAGAGCACATCGAGGATCGCATGTCGGCAGAAGCCGCCCGATTCATCCGCAACAACAAAGACCGCCCGTTTTACCTCAATTACTGGTGTTTCTCCGTCCACAGTCCCTGGAGCGCCAAACCAGAACTTGTGGAATATTTTCGGCAGAAAGCCGATCCCAATTCTCCCCAGCGCAATCCGGTGTATGCGGCGATGGTGAAGAGCCTCGACGACGCGGTGGGACGAATTGTAGCAGCCATTGACGAATGCGGGCTGGCCGACCAAACGATCATCATCTTCTTCTCCGATAACGGCGGCTTCGCCTATCCACCGCGTCGGGAGAACAACCGTGGTGTGGAAACCCAACCACCGGGATATGCTGATATCCCGGCAACCAGCAACCTGCCGCTGCGAAGCGGAAAAGCCTCCATTTATGAAGGCGGCACTCGCGTGCCCCTCATTGTAATCTGGCCCGGCCATACCCAACCCGGCACCGTCACCGACAGTCTCTTCAGCAGCGTCGATTTCTTCCCCACCATCCTGGAAATGTGTGGTATCGATCACTCCGGTTACCGCGTGGATGGAATCTCGCAGGTTGCCGCTTTGGAGGGTAAAGGCGCTCCGCGAAAGGAAGTCTTTTGCCATTTTCCCCATGGCAGTGAAAATCAGGCCCGAAACATCCCCGGTTTTCTGCCGTCCGCCTATTTGAGAGAGGGGGATTGGAAACTCATTCGGTTCTTTGCCGCAAACCCCGACGGAACCGATCGATTTGAGCTGTACAACCTCGCTGAGGATATCGGGGAAAGTCACAATCTGGCCGACAAGTATCCGGAACGCGTGAACGCTCTCCGCGTCAAACTCGAAAAGTACCTGGCGGACACCGAGGCGGTTATTCCGCGCCAGAACCCGGACTATCGCGGAGACGTGGCCACCCAGGACCCGCTCCTCGGCTGGAAGGCCCGCAACTGCCAGGCGGAAATCCGTGATGGAAAGCTCCATTTGACGGCCACGGCCGGTTCACCGTTTCTGGGATTCTCGGTCGGGCGGCAGCATGGCCCATTGCAGGTCGCGTTTCACCTCAAAGTCCTGCGAACCGACGGCACCCACCAGGATAAAAGTGCGGGCAAAGTGGAGTGGCTTCCTCCCTCCGGAGAACGGCCGGCTCCCGTGCCATATGAGATGACCTCTGCGGGACCGCAAACTGTGGTCGTGGAAGTTCCCTGGACACAATCCATCGGTATTGTGCGAATCTACCTGCCGGAGGGCTGTCGGGAAGCCGAGGTGGACTGGATCGAACTCACCTGGCAAGGTCAGAAAAAGCGCTTCGACTTTTGAGCTGTCCGCAAGCAACGGGATCCCGCGGCGGAACTCTGCCAATTATTGTGGTTTGGCGTTGCCAACGTTGTGCGCGAGCATCCCGCTGGAAAAGGCCGCCTGCAGTCGGGCATCGAGAACCGGTAACAGGACCGCACCAAATCGCAAGGCCGGACTCTCATGGGGTAATCGACCCAGTGGTGATTCCGCCACCAGGTAGAGTTTGACGAGCGGACGGCGTCCGCCGTAAGTCCATCGCGGAAAACGGGGCGCCCGCCAACCACGCCCATCATTCCAGCTCCAGAACACCCGCAACCGCGTCACCCCGGTGGGCTCGCTTTTGGTGAAAACCGCGGTCATGAATTCAGCCCGGTGAGTTGCCCCCCCGGACTCTTGCGCAGAATAGGTGATCGTGAATGGCTGGGGAGATGTTTCCATTACGAACCCGGCGCCGGGATAACACGCGTCCGGAGTGTGGACCGCAATATCCCGAGACCACCCCGCAAGGAGATAGACGGTCACGGAATCCCCTTGCGTTTGATCGCGATAGGTGGTGTTGAATAGCGCTCGGGCTCCGCTGATTTCGACCACCCGCGGGTCTGGCGGAACCAATTCGCTGGCCTTCCAGACGTCGATGGAAAGGGGAACCTGTTCCACAGCCTGGGCCAGGGGGTTGAGGGCCAGTTCGGCATCGCTGGATTGCCATCGAAAACTCCAGTACCCCTCGACAATGGCCCCTGCCACCACAATAAAGGCGGCAATCCAGAAACCACCCAGGCCACGCAGTATGGAAAGGACCTTATATCCCCGTGTCATTCCCCAGTCGGGCATCATCATTTTTTTATCAGCTTGAGACTTGGTCAGTCGAGGCATATCCGGCGATTGCCATCAGCGACGGTGGGCCACTCGCCCGTCGGGTTTTGTGGGATCATAATTCGGATTCGCCGTGGGATATCGCGCTCCCACATCGACCAGCCAGTCTTGCAGGAGCTTTTTCAGTTCTGCGACTTTTTCTGGATACTGACCGGCCAGATTGCGATTCTCCCCGATATCGTCTTCCAAGTTATACAGTTCCCAGGAATCGTCTTCATACCAGTGAATGAGCTTCCAGGGACCCCTCCGCACCGCCGCGCTGGGGGCTCCGCCCTGGTTGCCATAATGGGGATAGTGCCAGAACAGCGGCCGGTCCGCAGGAAACGTCCGATTGCGGAAAAGAGGCACCAGGCTCAGACCATCCACCTTATACCTGGCGGGATCTTCCCCGGAAAGCTCAACAATCGTCGGGAAAATATCCACGCTGCACACGGGAGTGGTGCAAATCGTGCCGGCGGGAACCACCCCTGGCCACCGCACAATGAAAGGAACGCGAATCCCCCCTTCGTAGATCCATCCTTTGCCTGCCCGCAAGGGAAGATTGGATGTTGGCCACCCCTCGCTGGTGGAAAGCCCTCCGTTATCGCTGGTGAACATAACAACCGTCTTTTCCGCCAGTCCAAGTTCGTCGAGCTTGCGAAGGACCTTCCCCACCGCCTGGTCCATGGCCTCCACCATCGCGGCATAAACAGGATGTTCCTGGACCAGTCGCACTTCGCGTGGGCCTTCCTGCCCGAATTTTTCCACGAGCCCGAGCCGCTTTCTTTTCTCTTCATACTTTTGGCGGAGGTCCTCCCGCGCCATCAACGGCGTGTGCACCGAGTAAAAGCAGAGGACTGCCAGAAATGGTCCCTCTTTATGCTGTTCAATGAACTTCGCCGTTTCGGTGGCCAGCCGATCCGGCAAATGCTCTCCCGGTGGGCCATCGGGGAGCCGCGGATTACCATAAGGGAAAAAGTATTTGTTTCCGCCATATGGCCCGCCCTGCCCCGTGCCACCCATGTTGATGTCGAAACCCTGATTTTCCGGCCAGTAACCTTCCGGCCCAAGATGCCACTTACCTGCAAAAAACGTGGCATATCCTCGCTGTTTAAGGACCTCCGCAAATGTCACCTCTTCCAGAGGCAGCGCCGTTTGATAGGGCGCAGGCAAAAGCCGCGTGTTCCGTTTCCAGGCCTCCGGCTGTGGAGCGCCGATGTAATCCGTGATTCCCACGCGCTGCGGCCATTTGCCGGTCATGATCGCCGCCCGGGTCGGCGAGCACACCTGGCACGCAGAGTAGGCATCGAGAAACCGCATGCCTTCCGCTGCTAGACGATCCACATGAGGCGTCTCGTAAAACTGGCTGCCGTAACAGCCCAAATCGGCCCAACCCAGATCGTCCACCACAAAGAGCACGACATTCCAGCGACCGTCCTCCCCTGCGTTAGCCAGGTACGCATCCCCCCCGCACACCAAGGCAAGCAGCGATCCCATCAGGATGGACCAATTCCGCACCATAAGGCACCTCCCCTAGCAGCGTTCCAGCGATCCTCTCTTTTTCCTGACCGAGACCATCACTTCGGCTGGTGTTTCAAACGATCCCGCTCAACGCCCATTGATTCGAACGCTGCCGGAACAACGCAGTATCCAGAATCCGCCCGCGAGATCACTCGGCCGCCCGTGATTCAACGTCGATCGTGTAGGAACGGTAGTAGCTGCGATATCTGCTGGGAGCCGTCCCGTGGAGAACGATTCCCAAAAGGGGAAGATCGACGCTGCGCAATCGCTGCACGGCTTCGAATACCCGCGGGAGCCGGCTCTTGTCCTGAATAACCGAGAGGACCACACTGTCCGCCACATGGGCCAGAATGAGGGCGTCAGCGGTGGTCAAAATCGGGCTGGAATCCACCAGCACGAGGTCGCATTGATCGCGGAGCGACTGCAAAAAGCGGTCCAGCTTCCCCTGCGACACCGCTTCCAGGACCTCCCCGTCGCAGTGTCCGGCCGTCACAACGTACAGATTTTCAATTTCTGCGTTCCGAACAATCTCCTCCGGCCGGGCCAGATTCTTCGCCAGTTCACTCAAGCCGGGCGAGAGCGGACAGCGGAACAGTCGGTGGAGGCGTGGGCGGCGGAGATCCCCATCCACCACCACCACGCGGCGTCCCGCCCGCGCCAGACTCGTCGCAAGCTGCGCGACCAACGTCGTCTTTCCCTCCCGGGCCAGCGCACTTGTCACCAGCACCACTTTTAGCCCCTGACGCTCCGCGCGATGGAGCAGAATCGTCCGCAACTGGTCCACTGACTCAATCAGGACAGACCGCATCGTCTCGGCCATGTGCCCGTTGCGGCTGATCCACCGCGTGATAGGCCGTTCAATGAGCGGCAAGTCTCCAAGCACCGGTAATCCCAAACCGTAGGAAATCTGATAGGCGGAGCTCACCGGTCTGAGGAAAAAATCGAGAAGCACCACGGCGGCCCCGGTTCCGAGAAATGCCATCAGTCCCAGGAATGAAACCAACCGATACTTGTCGTTGATGTTGCTGATGCGGGGCGTGCTGGCTTCCTCCAAAACCCTTACCCGCGGAGGGGCGGCCAGTTCGATATTCCACCGCTCCAGCTCGTCCCCCATGCGGGCAGCGATGGCTTTGAGTCGCTCCACTTCCGCCCGTTCCGCCTCCAGATCGGCAGAGTACTTGCCGAGTTGCTCGGCCTCCGCCGCTTCCTTTTCAAACTGCTCCAGGGCCACCTTCAGCTCGTCTTCGAGGACCGCTTTTTCCAATTCTGCCTGGGCAATCTCGGCCTGAATCTGTTCCGTTTCGGTCGGCCGCGCCACCGCCCGCCCTTTGGCCAGTTGCTCTCGCGCAAATTCCACGAGTTGCGGCGTCAATTCCGCCCGACGCTGCTCGAGACCTTTTCGCAGGGTCTCCATTTCTTCCTGGATTCGCTGCGCACTGGGGGCTTTTTCCCCCTGCGCCGCCCTTTGCCGCTCTTCAAACCAGCGTGTCTCCAGATAACTCAAACGGGCCTGCGCCGCTGCGATCCAGGGATCCGCTCGCAGGGCGTTTTCCACGATCTGCTGAATGACTGCCTCATCCCGCTGACGCCGCTCTTCTTCCGAAGTCTGTGGCCGGTGTTCTTCCATATAACGGAGCCGACTCTGCAAAATGGCAATCCGCCGTTCCAAACCACTGATTTGCTGCCGTAATTCGTTGACATGTTTACGATGGTCTGCCAGCGTCTCCAGCGCGGTGAGTGCTTTCTTGCGGGCAACCTCCGAATCGGCGCTTCCCAGTGCGTTGGCCAGTTCGCGGTAGCGCTGGTCCCGTTTTTTGACGAGTTCGAGAGTCTGTGCGTAATTGGCCTCCAGCAACTTTTTCCGCTCCAAGGCATAGTTACGACTGACGTCTCCCACTTCGCTCATGTAAGCGTCTTTTACGGCGTTGACGATCGCCGCGATTTGCTCCGGATCACCGCCCGTCATACTGATTTCCAGAATCTCCGCCTGATCGGCGAATCGTACCCGCAGATTGCGTCGCAACCACATGATGGGATCGACCTGGTTGCGAATATACGGGAGCTGACTGATGCCCGGCCTCTGCAGTGCCGCCGTGAGCACCCGATTGCTCGTGACAAGCGTTGTCTGCGTTTGACGGTTCCGAAGCAGCGGATCATCATCTTTCGTGTCAAAAAGGACGCGCGGCCTCTCGAGGGAAACCTGCAACCACGCCGTGGCCGTGTATTCAACGGGAATTGTCCGCCAGGCGAAGACCATGACCCCCGCGCTCGCCAGCACTCCCATAATCAAGATCAGCCACCATCGCCGCCGCACCGCGTGCAGAACGTCCGAGGGTTTCGGCGGCCCGTGGAGTGTTTCCCGTTGAAGGGGAGTCGGCGCCACGGAATTTCCCGAGGCGAGCGTTGATGGAGGGGATGTTCCCAGTACCCGCACAAGATCGGACATATTGGCCACTCAAAGGATTAAATGCTCAGGCCCATCATACCAAGTCGCGTAAGATTTTGGACCTCCCTATTGCGCATTTTCATTACATTTAGAAAATTCCTTTTTCTCTGCCCGTCGTCTTTCCCATCCTCATATCTCGGGCAAGCCCGCGACAACGGCAAACCGTCCGGCCCAGCCATTTATTTTGACCTCGCGCACCAGCAAATTCCACAACTGTGGAGCTCACTCATTGCCACTTTTCGTCCGATGCTGGAATGGGGCGAGAACCTCGACAAGCCCTTCCACAGCAGGGCAATCCAGCCCGGAGTGACCTGTTCGTCGGATCCACGTCCCGACATTCGGCAATCCAATTGATTGACCGGGCTCTGCCTGCTTTGTTCATTTCCCCTTTGCACGTAGGGGCAATTCATGAATTGCCCTTCCACCCCATTGCGTTTTTGCACTCTCACAGGTGCTTGCAAAAACCGGTGATGGGTGGAGCACGGCCCGGTCAGCTCGAAAACCTCTTTTTTGTTGACACCCAAGACGCTCGCCTGGTCTGATCCAAGTAGCGGGAATGAGCGTTTTGAGCGGCGTTCGGCGCGGAAACGTGCGGAGAGGTTCGGGCCAAATGGGAAGCCGCTTTCAGACCAGGGAAAACAATCTCTCCAGCGCTCCCCACATCGCGTCTGGAAATAGCGGAAATCCCAAGCAGGAAACACGGCTTTTCAGGCCAATTCCCTCTGAGAAATTACGGAATTGCCCGATATGATTGGCCTCAGCCGAAGATTTGGGAGGGGAACTCCTTCAGACCGCTGATGTGAATCATCCGCACGGCCTGCCAGGGGATCACAACCAATCCTGCTCCAAGGGCTGAATCCTCCACGATGAAGGCTGCATACTCGCCATTGCGACCGAACGGCCGGAATTTCAGCACCGTCATGATCTGCCCATCTTCCAGCCGGATTTGCACGGTGCTGGCAATGGGTCGACTGGCCCACACTTTCTGAAATAGCTCGCCAAAACTCTGCCCGGCAAGCTGATCGCCACGGGAAGAGTCACCCCGCATTTCCAATCGACTGTCCCCGGGCGACCGACTGGGAAACAACTCGAGATGAATACCGCTGTCGGGAACAACTGCGGAATCGCCCAATCCCGTTCCCGTCACAAGATGCGGTGAAGGCTCCGGCGCGAGACTGAGCGGGATCGCTTCCTCCGCTTCGTTCCCCGAAAGTTCCTCCACCACTGGAATACGGAAGCGGGCGCCGCATTCGGGACACTGTCCCGGCCGCCCCTGCAAATCCGCCGAGCCAAACAGGCGGTGCCCGTTGGGGCAAAGGAATTGAATCCGCGTGCGGTCCCGTGAGTACGTGGCTGCCCCGCTGTTTTCGCCCCCCTGCGCAGCACGAATTTCTTCCAGCGTCGGGATGAGGAATTTCACATTGCACTTGGGACACTTGGCCGGCTTGCCTGCCCTATCTTCTCCACACCGGATGCGGTGACCGTTGGGACACAAAAACTCAATGGTGCCTGCCATATCCACCCCCGTTTTCAAAGGCTCTATTCAACGGCCCCCAAGCCGACCCGCTGCTTCCCGAGAGCCGAGCATGGCGCCAGCGCCCGCCGGGCAACGCCTGCGCAGGTATATGTCTTGTCTTCTTTTAAAAAAACAACCAACTTAGGCCTCCTTTTCTCCACCACAATTTCAGTTTACGTCGAGAACGGATAAACGGAAACGATCCACCCGATCGGGTGCACTCACTTGCGCGCCACCCTCCTGAGGGATACGACTTTGGAGTGAAGGAACAACGCGAGCAATTGATCGGAATTCACGCGCGAGCGGCCGCTGGCTCTTCGGGTGAACCCGCAGTTTGTCCCCGCTTTTTATTAGCTCTGTTGGAGTTTCCTCGCCGTCCGACGCCCGTGATTCCCTTCGATTTGGGGAAACCCTGTAATATACAGTGCCACAACCGTGAATTTACAATTCACCGCAGACTCTTACGAAAGGCCTGACGAAAAGCCGTAACATTCTTTCAGGCCACCGATCCATTACCGACCAGGTGCGCAAACATTAATTCCACCGAGCCGTTTTTTCTACTGAATGAATGACAATTGAGAAATGATCGTGAGGGGCGTCAAACCCGTTCTACCCCCACTTTTGCAATGACCAGAAAGATACAACAGGCGCAATCTTCTTTAGGACCAACGCCTGAATTGCCCCTACCATCAGTCGAGCCTTCGGCTGGCAAAGATCCTTACAGATCCTGGGATGTTTCAACAACCAGACCCATGCCCCAAAGCCGGCTGCAGGGGAGATTCCCCGAGCGAGGATCAGCCAGTAAGCAGGCCTTCCAACAAATGCCGTGCGTTACCACCGGCGATGGCCTGTTGGACCTCAGGTGCCAGCCGCGACTCCCTCATTTTCAGCCATGCTGCCGCGAAATAGAACAACGGTACGAATGACCCGAAACACACCCGCTCGACAGGAACAGTCTCCACAAGCCGTTCGATCCCACCTACACCTTCCAGCATGTTCAAGTCCACAAACACGCGTCCGCTTTCCATCCATCGCCTCAGTTGTGTCGGCGAGCACGTCCGGTGAGCGTTGAGCAGCATGATGGTGACATTTGGGATTCTCTTGAGAAGTCGTTCCAAAGGAGCCAGATCCACCGGTGGCACGCGGAAGAGGTACGGCTGCGTCCGCGAATCTTCCATCTCCACCACAATTTGGATGAGCACCCCCCGCTTGGCCGCCATAAGCAGCAAGGCTTCCACTTCCGGGCTGTCCAGCGAATATCCGTGGTAATTGGGAAACAAACGTAGAACCTTCATTCCGCAGTCGTCCACGCAGTGACGAAAATCCTCCTCCCAATCGGGCAACCCGGGATGAATCGTACCACAGGGACGCAACAGATCAGGCCAGCGGGCACACTCCTCCACCAGCCGCTGATTGACGCCTCTCATATCCGCGTGAAACACCCCCTCCAAACTTGCCGCCCAGGCCTCGACGACTCCATAACGCCTCAGCCTGGCCACGAGTTTTTCTGTCGCGTCGTCGGAGACCCGGCGAAAGGGCCATCTGAATAAATAAACATTGGTGTCCACGATGCACTGAGGACCACCTGCTTCAAGGCCTCCAACACAGGTTTCCTGCTCCTGGCACATATTCGCAAGAGCAATTCCACCTTGGGCTAAACCCATGATTCCGGTTGAAATGAGAAACGCCCGGCGATCCAGTGTCCATGTGTTCTCACTGCCAGTCATAGGCGGATACCCTTCTGCTGCAAGATCGGTCGAAGAATACGCCGCAGATTCTCGCCGAGGATCAGACGCTTGGCGTCCGCGGAAATATCGGCCCCCAGCACTTTGCCCAGTTGAGTGGCGAAACTTCTGCCGGGTGCGTCGCTGCCGAAAAGGATGCGTTCGGCGCCGAGCGTCCGCACCGCCATCTCCGTTACACCCGCTGTGGGATCAAACCCACACAGATCCACCAGGATATTCCCATACGGGCGAACTGCCCGAAGACCGTACTCCCAATTGCCACCGCTATGGGCTGCGATGAACGTCGTCTCAGGATGCCGTCCGGCCAGAACGGCGAGATCCTGTGGTGTCGATTCCCCGGGAAGATTGCCCGTCGTTTTCAGCCAGGTGTGCTGAAGGACTACCGCTTTCAGCTCCGTGGCGCGCTCCACCAGAGGATCCAGAGCCGGGTCGGCGCATCGCTTCGCCACCCAAAGCTTCACGCCCACCATCGGTCCGTCGGCGACGTGGCGATTCAATTCGTCCAGGCTGGCCGAAAGATGATTGGGATTCAAATAGACAAAGCCGAACGCACGATCGGGAAACCGCTCAATGGCTTGCCGCACTTCCCGGTTGGCCTGGGCCATCTCTTCTGGGCTGGGGTCATACTGAAAAGTCGTCCCCATAAAAACGCACACGCGGCGGATTCCCAGGCGGTCTGCATACTCCAGTAATTTCCCCAGACGATCCGCCGGTGTCTGGCCTGCTATTCCGGCAAGGTGCACATGCACATCCCAGATCTCAAACGCCGATTCTTCCCGACTCATACCTTCCCGTCCTTTCCGCCACAATTTCCCGGCGGATTCTCACTCTCCTGCGCAGACCCGGGTAATAAAGCATTCGACGACGATCCACCGGACTCCTCATCACGCGCAAGATCAGATTCCGCCGCCTGATTCAATTCCCGGTCAGCAATTTCCTTTTCTTCAATTTCTTTTTCTTCAATCGCTTCACCTTGCAACCGCTCCAGGACCTTCCGCACTCCCAGAGGATCCTCCGGCGTCCATGTGAGGAGTTGCTCCGCCACCGATTGAGCAAGGGCCCGTTCTCCCAGTCGAGCAAGGCATTCCACCAGATCGCGTCCCGCCTGAAGAAACGGTTGGTTCGTCGGTCGATTGAGCGGCAAACGCCCCTTAAAATTCTTTCCCAACGCTTTCAATCCCAATTCAAAGGCGTATCCCAAATGGCCGCGCGCAAGCTCGAGCTTATTGCGATAAAGGGCAATTCGGCCCAGAAGCTGATGGGCTTCCAGCAGATCTCGACATTGCTGAAGGAGCCATAAGAGCTCGTCAACCGCCAGATCCCATTCCTCATGGGCGATGATGTCGTAGACCTCCTCAATATCCTCTTTGAACTGACGAATTCGCGGAGGATAAACCAATTCGAAGATCCCTGGCGAGATTTCGCGGACACTGATTCTCTGGCCAGGTAATTTCAAATTGCGAGTGCCTTGACTGCCCCGCTTTTTTCCACGGAATCTTTTCCCAGAACGATTCTCCGCCTGCCCATCCTCCGCTCGGTGCCTTTCCGAGCCCGGACCATTCCCGCTCTCGTCAGCGTGATACTTTTTCGGCATAGACGTTCCTTCGGTGTTCGTTATATCTGAGGTGTGTCATCCGCTACCGTTTCCACCGGCACGCTTTCCATTTCACTGGATAAGTTTTTCCAGCGCAATATCAAATTCCGCGGGAATTTTCACTATGGCCAGGGGCACTGTCCACCGAACGGCGGTGGCGGGTCCTGGCAGGCCCGAGAACCGATACACCAACTCAACACCGTCATCACCCAGCCACAAAGCTTCCAGTCGATCGAACGTCTTCCGGTAGCCGTTGCCCTCGATTTCGGCCTGCCATCGGTAGAACCATCCCCGGTGGGAAGCAAAGGCATCGTGAGGCTCTCCATATTGAGCTCGCAATCCCACCGCCACCATCTCAGGTTTTTCACTCCACGAGGTGAGCGTGACGGTCACATCCCCCACCCGCTTCCGCGCCGGAATCGCTTTCTCACCGGGCCTCGCAAAACGGAACGTTTCCGAACAAACCGGAAGAACCAGCTCGAAAGCCCCTCGGATCGTCGCCCCCTGTCCTTTGCCCAACTCACCGTCCACAACCACCGCCGTTTCAACGCCGCAGCGCGGTCCCATGATGGGAATCTCTCGCCGGGACGGCAGCAACACGTGGTGGACTTCACTCGCGGTCATAAGCTCTACCGGGCCCCACCACAGCATGGCAGGCCGCAGTCGCGGCTCCCACGCCAAAGTGACGTTCAGCACCATCCGTTCCGCGGAGCGCGGTGCCAGCGTCTGGTTCTGCTGCTCATTGGACGCCTTTTCCACGGTTATACGAACAGGCCCCGCGTAAGTCACCTGCCGCTGGGTGAAAAACTTACCCGGATTCTCATTTCTGAGGAGTTCCACGCCTCCGTCGCTTTCCAGTGTCACTTCCGCGCGGGTCTGCTCGGCAAGGCCGTCAATGACTTTCCAAAATGGTGCGTCGTGATAACTTACCGAGATTCGCTCCCGCGCCAGTTCGCCCCGCGCTATCACGGTGTTGCCTGTTTGTGACTGAATGGCACTCAGGATTGCTTCCAGCGATGTCTGTTCAACCTGTAACGTGACGCGGGATTCCATGGCTTCCTGATGAACCCGCTGGGCAATGAGCCGCTCTCGAATCCGTGCCAATCGCTGCGCAACTTCCGGCGAGCTCGGGACCACCTCCGACAACTCCGGAAGAATCCGCCACCCCAGTGCCTCCAACTCTTTTTCTGCCGAGTCCCGGACTGAGCGCTGAGGGGCATCCAGGGCTGCCACGAGCCGAGCAATTTGCTCGCGGAGATCCTGCTCCGCGGCCAAGGGGCCATAACGGATTTCGTTGCAAAGAACGACGAATGACACGGCAAAGAAGACCGCCCAAAGGTGCATTCCACGCCCACGCAGCGAAACATCTAGGAATTCCCAGCACGACCAAAAACGCGAACAGGGCAACATCGGAAAGACCCCTCATTCCTCGAGCTCAATGCAGGAACGTCATCCGACCGGCCACCCGCGATCCGTGCAGATGTCAATCGACACAGGCAGAGAGTCCACAGGTCGGCGATTTGTCTTTATTGTGACCAGCCCAGCGCCAGCGGCAAACGGTGAACATGAGCGCCCCCCCCACATAAGAGGGATCGTTTGCCGGTGGTAAATCCGGGAAATAACTCTGCCAAATTGGCAGCGATCCGGTTTGTGGGAGATCACCTTTTGGCACACGTGCTGGCCGCCGCGTGTCCGAGGAGGATTCGCCAACGATTTGTAAGTCACGTTGCCGCCACTACTTTCTGAAGTCAGCCGGAATTTGGCGCGCTAATTGCATTCTGGTATGCCAGCCCAATTTATTGTTTGCTCTCCGGTGACCTGGTCGGGCGTCTGCGGCAGGTCCCTTTTGGGCTGCGTCTTGGTGTGCCGTTGATCGTTTCGTGTGGATTTTGCAACTCACTCGAGGAGGGTATTGAACAAATGGCCAAGAAGAAAACCGAACAGGGAGACAGCAAGCTCCAGTTGCAGCCACTGGCAGATCGGGTCGTGGTCGAGCGCGAGGAGTCCGAGGAAAAGACACCCGGTGGCATCCTGTTGCCGGACACCGCCAAAAAGAAGCCCTCACGGGGAGTTGTCGTGAGCGTGGGACCAGGACGTTTGCTGGATGATGGGACACGGGCACCCCTTCAGGTGAAGGTTGGTGATCGTGTCCTGTTCAGCTCCTATGCCGGTGATGAATTTCGGATGGGAGAACAGGAATACGTGCTGTTGCGGGAAGAGGACATTTTGGCGGTTATCGAGTGACACCACATTCTCGCCGCAGGGAATTGAAGAATCACGTAGAGGGAAAGGAGCGTTCGAACCATGGCAAAGTTAATTGCCTTTGATCAGGAAGCCCGGGATGCCCTTCGACGTGGCGTCTCCAAGCTGGCCCAGGCTGTGAAAGTCACGCTGGGCCCTCGTGGTCGGAATGTGATCATTCAGAAAAGCTTCGGTGCTCCCACCGTGACCAAAGATGGCGTGACGGTGGCCAAGGAAATTGACCTGGAAGACGTTTACGAAAATCTCGGCGCCCGGATGGTCCGGGAAGTCGCCTCGAAGACAAGTGACGTGGCAGGCGACGGTACAACGACCGCTACCATCCTTGCGGAAGCGATCTTCACGGAAGGTCTCAAGGCCGTCGTCTCGGGAATTAATCCCATCGGCCTGAAGCAGGGGATCGAAAAGGCGGTGGAAGACATTGTCGATAAACTCCGCAAGATGTCGATCCCCATCAAGACCACCAAGGAGATGGCCCAGGTGGCCGCGATCGCCGCGAACAACGATATGGCGATCGGTGAGCTCCTTGCTCAGGCGATGGACAAGGTCGGCAAAGACGGCGTGATCACGGTCGAAGAAAGCAAGACCATGGAAACCAAGGTCGAATTTGTGGAGGGAATGCAGTTCGACCGTGGTTATCTGTCGCCGTACTTTGTGACCGATCCTCAAAAGATGGAATGCGTGCTTGAGGATTGTTACATCCTCATTCACGAAAAGAAGATTTCCAACGCCCGGGAATTGGTGCCGCTCCTGGAAGCGGTTGTTAATGCGAACAAGCCGCTACTCGTCATCGCCGAGGATGTGGATGGCGACGCCCTGGCGACCCTGGTCGTCAACCGTATCCGCGGGACCCTCCGCTGCTGTGCGGTCAAGGCGCCGGGTTATGGCGATCGCCGCAAGGCCATGCTGGAAGACATCGCCATCCTCACCGGCGGTGTGGCTCTGTTCGAAAGCCTCGGCCGGAAGCTCGAACATGTCACCCTTGCCGAGCTTGGCCGCGCCAAGAAGGTCGTCGTGGACAAAGACAACACGACCATCATCGAGGGCGCTGGCAAGACCGAGGAGATCAAAGGACGTATCGAACAGATCCGGCGCGAAATCGAAAAGACCACCAGTGACTACGACCGCGAAAAACTGGAAGAGCGGCTGGCGAAGCTCGCCGGTGGTGTGGCTAAACTGAGCGTCGGTGCGGCGACCGAGGCCGAAATGAAGGAGAAGAAGGCCCGCGTGGAGGACGCACTCCATGCCACTCGGGCGGCTGTGGAAGAGGGGATCCTCCCCGGTGGCGGAGTGGCGCTCCTGCGTGCAGCGGCGCAGTGCTCGCCCGAGGGTCTCTCCACTGACGAAAAGGTTGGTTACGAGATCGTCCTTCGGGCGTGCCGTGCACCGATCACTCAGATCGCGGCCAACGCCGGCCAGGATGGCAGCATTGTGTGCGAAAAAGTCGCCGAAATGAAGGGCAACATGGGCTACAACGCCCTTACCGGACAATTTGAGGACCTGGTCAAGGCGGGTGTCATCGACCCGACCAAGGTGGTTCGGACCGCCCTTCAGAATGCGGCCAGCGTTGCCGTCCTCATGCTCACCAGTGACGCGCTGGTGGCCGAAAAGCCCAAGGAGGAAAAAGGCGGTAGCCACTCGCCTCCGGAATATTGATGGAATAGTTCCGGCCGGAAGGCCGAGTTGTAAACGATGGAGGCCCTGGCATGTAGCCCAGGGTGCCTGATTTGGAGAAGTCGCCCCCTTCCCCTCCCCTTTCATGAGCGCCCCCATCCCCGCTGGGGGCGCTCGATTTTTGCGCCCGAACAACGTATCCTTGGAGGGCAACCGCGCTGCACAGCTTTGGGCGGAGCGGAAAAACCTCCCAACAGTTCAGGGCTTCTTCACGGGGACCTTCAGCAATCAAACACAATCTTGATGAGCAAAGGGTTGTTCTCATGTGCCAACGCTTACATCGCGCTTGGGGAAGGATGCAAGCCTTACGAGTTTTGCTTCTCACCTGTGTCGCAGTCCTTCTGGCTTTTGCCGCGACAGCAGCGCGGATCCATGGTGAAGTGCCATCCGAATGGCTTGTCCACTGGCAAACGCCAACTCTCGCCGACAGACCTCTGCAGATTGTTCACGGACTTTCGCCCCGAATGCTTGTGGCCGACGCCGTGGCACAGATCCTCCAGCAGCCTGCAGCCCAGCCCCAATCGGACGAAGGCCTGGCCTATTATCTGCGACGCGGCCGTGGTGGCATCGTGTGCAATGTGATGTTTGATCGCTACCTGGAATCGGAAGAGCACTGGAAATCCTTTGTGGTCGGCGTCCAGATGTGTGCGCAACTGGGTATGCCCGTGTGGATTTACGACGAGAAAGGTTATCCCAGCGGCACCGCCGGCGGGCTTGTTCTACATGGGCATCCTGAATTGGAAGCCCTCGTTCTGGCGCGTGATCCGCAGGGGAATCCTGAATACTTCTTCCGTCGGGCTTACGAGCACACACATGCTTCAAACAACTATCATGCGCTGCGGCGATATATCAATCTCATGGACGAACGTGCGACCGCACGCTTCATCGAGGTAACCCATGAAGCCTACCACCAGAGGGTGGGCCAATACTTTGGAAAAACCATTGTCGCTTTCTTCACCGATGAACCATCCCTGATGGCTGTGGATTTAGGGCCGATCCCTGAACCCGCCCGCAGCAAAGTCCCCGTCGAAGACCCGGTTGATCCGAACGTCAAACCGCTTCCCACCCTACCGTGGTGCCACGATTTCGCCGAGGTTTACCGGCGCCGCTGGGGCGAGGACATCCAGTCGCAGTGGAAGAGCCTTTTCGAGGGCGATTCGTCAGAAGACCACCGCATCCGACGCCAATTCTGGAGCACTGTGGCTGATCTGGTAGCCGATCGGTACTTCGGACAGATTCAGCGATGGTGCCAGGCGCACGGGGTGGCCTCTTCCGGTCACAATCTCCATGAAGAATCCATCTACCATCATGTTCCCCTGTACGGAAATGGGTTGAAGGCCATTTCACGGATGGATATTCCCGGCCTGGACATGCTCACTTCGAATCCGGAGTCGGTCATTCACATGGGCTGGATGACGGCAGCGATGCCTTTGTCCGGTGCTCTTTTGGAAGGTCATCGCCGGGTCATGACAGAAGTGAGTGACTTTGCCCAGAAGATGTCCGGCGCCGGGCCTGTAAACCTTCAGCAGATGCAGGCCACCGCCGGTTGGCAGGCCGCCTGGGGGGTCACGGAATTCACACTGTATTACAGCCCGGAAGACAGAACGCCCGACGAAAACTGGCAGTACGGGCAATTTGTTGGACGTTTGAATACGCTCCTCAAACCTGCCATGCCCCGACCGCAGGTGGCCCTGTATTATCCCATTTACGATTTGTGGGCCGAGTATCGTCCGGTTGCCGGGCCGCTTCATCAATCGCCCGCCCCGCCGCGGGCCCAGCAGATCATTTCCTCCTTCGTGCAGATCGGCCAGACACTCCAGCGCAGGCAGATCCCGTTCATCCTGATCGACCACGAACATCTCGCCCAGGCAGCGGTCACCCCCAACGGCACGCTTCGCGCAGGGAACGCGGAAATCGCTGCACTTGTATTTCCAATGGGAGTTGAGCTACCCCCGGAAGCGCGGAAAGTCGTCGAGCAATTCGCCAATCAAAAAGGGCGCGTGCTCTACGACAGTCCGGAAAAGACCCTCAACGTCAATAATGCCGTGTCCTGGATTCAGCCCGATTTGTCGATCCAACCGCCCAACGACCGCATCGTTTTAGGCCGGTTTTCACGCGACGATCACACCATCCTGGTGCTTGTGAACGTCGCTCCCGAGGCCTATCGTGGCAGTCTCCAAAGCGTCGCCGGGCATGCCTGGACGCAACTCGATCCCGCCACAGGCGACAAACAGACGGTGACACCGCAGAACAACGCGCTCAACCTGGAGCTGGCCCCTTACCAAACACTCATTCTTGTAGACTGAGTTTCAATTGCCGCCACGATAAAGAATCAGGGGCGGTCGCAGCCGCCCAAACACCGGAGGCTCGACGCCCGTTGCGTCTGCCATTGGCGGGATGGCGCGATTCTGTTCAACTCTTGACGGCAACCTCGATCTTCCGCGGACGCAGACCCGCAGATTTCGGCAAATGAAGCGTGAGAACCCCATTGGCATATTCTGCCGAGATCTTGGCCGCGTCAATGGCTTCACTTACATGGAACACCCGCAGAAAATCGCCCACACCGTATTCTTGCCGCAGAAATTCCACTCCCTCGCCATATCGCGGCGCTACCCGGGCATGCAGCGTCAGCGTGCCATCCTCGAATTGAACATCAATATCTTCTGGTTTAGCCCCCGGCACATCAGCGATAAGGAGAATCTCATCGGACTTTTCCACGATATCGACGGCAGGGCTGTAAAACCGATCTCCTCGAAGATGTTCCGGAGCCGCCTGGGCTGCGCGTTTCCCACCGTGTTGATGTCTCATGGTTCACCCTCCTTTCCTATTTACGAAGAGTCATCCTGATCACTTGGATTTGCTGCCCTCAAAGCCTTGCAGAAAAGAGGTTCCACCGTTCGACTCAGCCGGTGCGCACGTTCACGGGGATCTTCCTTGGCCGGGTTGCTTCGGCCTTCGGCAGCGTGATCGTCAGCACACCGAGCTGGAGATCAGCCTGAACTCGGTCGTGATCCACCTCACCGGGCAACCGGATCACCCGCGTGGCTTCCCCTGTCGCGCGCTCCCGTCGATGGTAGGTGACACCTTCCTCGGCAGGTTGCGGCCGCCGCACCTTGATGGTCAGCTCGTTGCCGGTCACGGAGATGTCAATTTGATCCTGTGTCACGCCGGGAACTTCCGCCTCCACATAGAAGGCATCCGACGTTTCCCACATGTTCACCGGCAGGCGTTCTCGCCCCTGCAAAGGCCAGGGAGCTTCCGGCAACTCACCGAGAAAGCTGTTAAACAACCGATCCATCTCACGACGGAGTTGTTCCAGAGATTGCGGACCAAAGGGAGGGACTGCCATGACCTGTCTCCTTTCTGCTTGTGCCTGTCCAGCCAACCGATCCGAACTCCCACCCGGCGGGTCGAACACGCCGGGAAAACCACCACACCCACCAATGGTTGCAAATATCATGCCCGCCAGCAAAATAACATTCTAACTTGTTAACAGAAAATAACTTGCGCTTGTCGCGCGCAACAAAAAAGGCCTGTCAGTCTGGCAGGCCCGACGAAAATCTCGCTCTGGAGGTCAGCAAGGACTGGCTGGTAAAAGCCGGCAAAGCCCCTGCGTTCCCAATATCGCGGTTACTTGTTGAGAGCGTTCAAAATCTCTTTGGCCTTCCCAGCCAAACCTTGCGGAGGCGTTTTCTGGAGTTCGGCAAAACCTTTTTCCAAAATGTCGGCCTTGGCGGGGTCCGTCTTCCGGACGGCATCGACGAGGTCCTGGAATCGAGAGGCCTCACTTCCCAAGGGCGCACCGCTCGCATAGTTTTCAAGCAGGGATTTCGCCTCGTCGAGCGGTCCTTTCATCGGTATCTGATACGTCTTGGGAGCAGGCACACCGCTCTTGCCACAACCTCCCAGCACAACAACCGCTACTGCCACCATCAGGCACGCAATCATCTGTTGGAGTTTTCGAATATTCATTGGCGTAACCCTCACCAGTTTTTTAGACTTCCACGGGGAACCAAAAACTTCAGACCGACTCTGGGCCGCCCCCATCACCCAAAAAGCCCGGTTGTTCGCACTAAGTGGCTACGAGCGCCGGTCCAGCGACATCAGAACTCGGGGATTGGCTGGCCGTCTGAAGCGTGTCCCAACCGCTGGAAGGTCAGTGTGTCGATTGTGCTCGTGATAAAGCGGACAGAACCGTCTCCCAGTCCCACGTTCACCCCACCAGGATGAAGGCTTCGCGGGGGAATGATACCCCGGCCCCAGTCGTGCGCGCCACCCGGGCAGCAGTTGCCACCGCAACTGGGGTATTGCCAGTTGGGGGGAGCCGCCGTGTTGAACAGCACCTGAGCGTGCGGATACCACGCCCAGAGAGTCCCGTTGTTGCTCCGTTCACCGGCTGGATTTTGGCACGCCACACCAATCGTTTGCAGCTCCGCGGGAGTGGGGAAATCCTGATTGGCAATATTGTTGTACACGCTATCGCCGCCCTGCGGATAGAAAATGTCAAACGGATAGGTGGCCTTCGAGCTATCCCCATCGCCGGAAAGGATTTCTGACACCATCGCGGTCTGCGAAAGGCCGTCCGTCACCGCCGCAAAAGGCTTTTCAATGCGTACCTGAAACATGCCATTGAACGAATTCACGTTGGCGCCCCATGCGGTGTAGGTTGTGCTCCCTGAACACCATGCATAATTGCAGCCCGGCCCATTCCAACCCGCCGTATTATTGGCATTGCGATAGGGTCGTGCAGAGGGGCACAGGAAGGCCGGAACCTTCACCTGCATCGGTCCATTGAAATACGTCCCGAAGGGAGTTCCCGACACGTACACGAACTGGTCCGCCAGGGCCTTCTGCTCAATGAATGGCAGGAGGCACACATTGACCCCGAATCGCTCCCAGTTGTTCCATGGCCGCCCCGCATCGTTCCCGCCATACCCCGACCGCGGAAGTGTGTTATACACATCGTGGTAGTTGTGCATGGCCAGGGCAAGCTGCTTGAGGTTGTTGGTGCACTGGCTCCGTCGAGCGGCTTCCCGCGCCGCCTGTACAGCGGGGAGCAACAAAGCAATAAGGATCCCAATAATGGCAATGACCACAAGAAGTTCCACTAGTGTGAAACCCCTAATAAGGCTTCTAATACTACTGCGATTGAACCTGGCGTAGACGTGCATGGCAAACTCCCTCTCACAAAGAGATCTTGCGAGAACCTCAACGATAGCGAATGGCGACTGTCTGAAACGGATCGTATTCGGCGGGCAGTCTTTAAGCTGGCGGGTAACAGATTGATTGGCCCGTGGCCCTTCTCTATCTCTTAGTATAGTTCAGTTCACCTAAAACGCACAGTTCAGACGGAGTTTTTTCCTGAATGGCTTGCGATACATGAAAAACTAAAGCAAAAACATTTGCACCTTGCCAGCGAGTTCTTTATCAAAAAATCCAACATGCATATTGACAAAAAGCTTTGTCTAAAAGGGTAGTTGTAAGGGTTGCTTATTTGTACCATTTTTCACAGCAAAAGTTCCTCGCGTACCAAGTGTTACTCGTTCGGCTGCGCCGCGCACAGTTCTTCCAACGAATTCTTGAAAATACTGTCCCCATATCGGAAATAGACCTTCATAAGTGCATGCGCGGTCAAAAAGCGGTTCTCGTAAGCATGGGCTTCCGCCGATACGGACCTGACAGGCACAATCTTCCGGGAGGATCCCCCTCAAGATGGCAAAAACACGCTGCTCGTCCCCACCATGTAGTCGCTTTTCAGTCGCTTTTCCGCCAACAGAGAGACGATCTGAACAAATCAGAGGAGCCGCCAGCGGGCCTGCCGCAACACAGCGAAGGGAGACTCGCGCAGCAGTTCGTACCAGATCGTCAGCAGGCCGCCGTCAGCCAGTTCTACAGTGGAAGGATAACCCAAATCGCTGCCCGCTCCCTCTCCATAGATCACGAGCGGCTCGGACCACGTTCGGCCACCGTCGCTGCTCAATCGGGCCTGACACCCAAAAGGTTCACGGCGATGGCCGTAGCTCATCAGCAGCCGTCCGTCCCGCAGTCGAATAAGATGAGAGGGCAATCCCCACACGCCGATAGAATGTGGAGTTGACCAGGTTTTTCCCCCATCATCGGACTCGCACTGCAACGTCTCTCCCGCATTCTGGGGATTGTGATTCCGGAGCTGTAGCACCAATCGCCCCTCGGTTGTCTCCACAGCATGCAGTTCGTGGTATTGATTCGGATCATCGCCCTGTCGGACCGGCAGCGTGGCCAGCCACTCCCAGGTTCGACCGTCATCCTGCGAAACACACACGCCGACTCTCTTTGTTCGCCAGAGGTCCTTGCCGGCATAGAGCAGCCGTCCATCCTGAAGCTGGATCGGACCATGAGGACTGTTCACCAGGCAATCGTACGGGGCTGACCAGGTGACACCCCCATCCTCCGAGCGCATCATCCACACGCCCAACTGCTTTTGACGCTCATCTTCGGAGAGGCGCTCGTGGGCCGCCCGCCAGCGGTCCAGTTTTTCGGCAGGCCAATCACTTCCTTTCCCTTCCGCCCCCAGGGCTCGTGTCAACAGGGGAACGTACGCCAGCGAGGTGAACGTGGTCACAAGGAGAGTCCCCCGCACTGTCTCGAGAACGCCAGAATCACGATCGTCGATCGCACTATCCCACAAAACCCGCGGGTAAGTCCACCAGTGGCCGTCGTCGTTGGAGGTCATCATTTCCACCCGGCCAAATGGACACACATGGGCCTCGCGCCCGCCAGAATACACCAGGACAAGCTGGCCGTTCTTTCGTCGCGTCACTGTAGGCCAACCGTGATAACGGTGGGGAAGCCGGCTGATCGTTTTCACTTCCTGAACCTCGAAACGGGGCGTCTCACTTCCAAAAAGGCGTGCTGCTCGAACGACTGCGGGCACGGCCATCGTCCCCGCCAAGGCGAGAAGCAATTGTCGCCGATTTACCCGGGCCCCCTTCGAATTATCACGAAGGGCAGATCGACCGACCCGCTGCGGACAAATCGTCGAAGACATGCCAGGCTCCTCTCAAATCAAACTTTTGAACTGCAAAGAACTGCTAAATTGTACCTTTGGGGGACATGGAACCACTCGAATCGACAATCTTCCCATTCGGTCGATCTATCTGGTCCCGACCGCATTAAAGGCTCGCTCCACAGTCAGAGTCCAGAGTCAGCCCCGGAAGAACGACGGCCCGCGGGATGGGCCGGCTCCCATTCTCCATCAACCGCCCGCGAGTTTACGCGGTTTCCCCGGCGGCTTCAAGCAGGCGGTTGAATTCGGGATCGGAACGAATGGGATCAAAATCGGTTTCGGCGGGAACCAGCTTCCGGTAGTCTGGCTCCAACGTGAGTGCCTTTTTGAGAAGAGACAGGGCCTTATCCTTGTTCCCGGCGAGACTGTAGTAACACGCGAGGTTGTAACAGACGAGCGGATTGTCGGGTTCCAGCTCAGCGGCTTTCTCCAAATCGGCACAGGCCAGATCAATGCGTCCCACCCGCTTGTGACACCAGCCCTTGGCAAGATAAACACGCACATCATCCGGGTCGAGCTCTTCCAAGCGTTGGAAGACACCGAGCGCCTCCTCATATCGCTCCAGCTCGCGGAGGGCCTCCGCGCGGAGTAGCAGCGCCACTGGATTGTCGCAATATGGATCCGGGAGCCGCTCCAGCGTCTCCAAGGCTTGCTGGGCGAGCCCCAGCTCGAGGTAACCCTCGGCCTCCCTCAACAGGTGCTTCGATCGGATAAGGTCGAACTTTCCCGCGGTCATTTTTAATCACCGCCCGATGTTGCCTCACCCAACCCTGCCGCGCCGCCGTGGCTGTCAACGCACGCTTTTTATCCCGCTTCCTTTTCTATTTTACCCAAAATAGAGCTTTGCGGCACAATCAATCACAATCACGCTGCCCTCCACAAGGAGAAGACGGCACTCCGGGCGAGACGTATCAGATTCAGGCACGCGACGTCGCAAGCCCATCTCACCGGCTTCCCGCCGTTTTGCCCCTTGTAGCCACCCGCACGGCGCTTTAAGATGCTTAATTCAGACATCCTGCATGGGCTTGGCAGGAATACCGGGCGAGTTGCTGGTGATCAATGCCCGGGGCAAAGCGGAAGCCCATCTGATTGATTTCATATGTTTCTTTCCGGGCGGCTTGCTCGCGTAAGGATTCGCGGTTGTGGAGACAACTCATCGCGGATCCGGCGGGCCGCCGCGAAATGCGATTGTTGTTTTCTGGACTACGGAAGATTAAAAAGGTCCATTCCATGTTGATCTCGTTCATGCCTCTCTTGGCCGAAGCCGGTGCCGGGAACGCTGGTGGTTCCTCGGGCGGTCTCATCATGATGTTGACGCTCTGGATCCCACTGATCATCGTGTTTTACTTCCTGCTCATCCGTCCGGAGCGGAAGGAGCGTGCCCGACGTCAAGCCATGCTCAACGCCTTGAAGAAAAACGACCGAGTCCTTACGATTGGCGGAATCTACGGGGTGGTGACAAACGTCCACCGAGAAGCCAACGAGGTAACCATTCGTGTGGACGACGCGAACAACACGCGAATTCGCTGCACGCTGAGCGCTATCGCTCAGGTTCTGGGTGAAGAAACACCCTCTGAAAAGCAAAAAGAAGGTTGAGCAAACCAGGTCCTGAAAGATCAATCTCAAGTCGAGTCACTTCAGGGATTCTCAGGTGCGAGATCTTTAACGATGGAACGCCGTTCTACTCGTTGCCGTTTTGGTTGGATAGTCGGAATTGCCTCGGCTCTGGTCTTTGCCGCAGTGGTGGGCGGTGGGAGTTTTACCGCCATAACGCCCCTGGCGATGGCCGTGGAAGCAGTCGCTGATTCGGCCAGCCAGCCGTCGCCCGTGGCACAAGCAGCTCCGCCGAAGACCGAAGCTCCGGCTCAATCAGAAAAGGCCACGTCACAGGCCCCTGCTCCGGTCGCCAAACCGGACCAGGAACAGCCAAACGCCCCGCCCGCTACGGCGGGTGCAGGCACCCAACCCCAGGCGACCGGTCAGGCCGAAACGGCTCCCCCCGCTCCAGCGAGCCCTCAACAGGCGACAAAGGCCCCCGCTGAAGGGAAAGAATCTCAACCTGGGCAGCCTCCTTCCCAACAACCCAAAGCGGCCAGCCCCACATTCCTCTCCCGCGTTCTCAACATCGTCACTTATCTGGTGTTTCTCTTCATCATCTTTGGCGTGCCGGTCATTGTTGCCTACTTCCTTTGCGAATGGTGGCGGGCGCGAGAATATTTTGGCCGAATTTCCTTTATTCTGTTCACCATCGTGCTTGCGGTTGTCATTCTCTTGACGCGCTGGCCGCCGAAGCTGGGAATCGACCTCAGCGGCGGTGTCATCATGGTGTACGAAATCGAAGGTGCGGTACGGCAACCGGGAGCACGGGCACAAGGGGCTACCGATCAGATTGATATGGATCAGCTCATCGCAGCCCTCAACCGCCGGGTTAACCCCAGCGGTGTAAAGGAAGTGACGATTCGCCGGTTTGGTCCGCAACAGATCGAAATTATTGTCCCCGAGGTGGACGAGGAAGAAGTCGCCCAGCTGGAACGCGTCATCAGCAGCGTCGGTACGCTGGAGTTCCGCATCCTGGCCAATATGCGGGACCACCGGCGGCTCATCGAGCGGGCTCTGACCCTTCCCCCCGACGAACACGAACTCTACGACGACCGTGGGAATCTCTTGGCATGGTGGGTTCCGGTCGCCAAGGGCCAGGAAGAGGCCATCGGTAACTTCGGCGAAATCGCCGTCCGGAAAGGCCGGTATCGAAACGAGGATTGGCTGGAGATTCTCGTCGTCAAGGATCGCTACAACGTCACCGGCGCCGACCTGTTCCGGGTCCGGGAAGGGGTGGACGAGCAGATGCAACCCTGTGTGGAATTCATTCTCAAGGCAGGGAGTGCGCAGCAGCGGTTCGGCGCTTTGACGAGCGACAATCGCCCGGATCCCACCACCGGTTTCACCCGCCGGCTGGGCATCATTCTTGATGGTTACCTCTATTCGGCCCCGCAGATCAGAAGCCCCATTTTCGACCGTGGTCAGATCACGGGAATACCCTCGCGGGAAGAGGTGCAGGCACTCATTCAGGTGCTGCAGGCGGGAAGCCTGCCCGCCGTCCTCAGCCCCACTCCCATCAGCCGACTTGTCACCGGCCCCCAACTTGGCCGAGATACAATCCGCCAGAGCGTCATCGCCATGATTGTGGCGGCCATCATCGTGTTTGCTTTCATGATTGCCTATTATCGGTTCGCCGGTGTGGTGGCCTGCCTGGCTGTGATCCTCAACCTTCTCATGCTGGTGGCTTTGATGATTTTGCTTAAAGCGGCGTTCACCCTGCCCGGCCTGGCAGGTTTGACGTTGACAGTCGGTATGGCCGTGGACGCCAACGTCCTCATCTACGAGCGTATCCGCGAGGAACTCTCCCGCAAAGCGACGTTGCGGATGGCCATTCGTAACGGCTTCGAAAAGGCGATGAGCGCGATCGTCGACTCCAACCTGACCACGATGCTTACGGCTGTCGTCCTTTACTTTGTGGGAACCGACCAGGTACGGGGTTTCGCGGTGACGCTGTTTCTGGGGCTCGTTTTGAACCTCTACACGGCCGTGTTTATCGCCCGCGTGATCTTTGAAATCGGCGAGCGTCGCCGGTGGATCAAGAAGCTCTCCATGATGCAGGTCATTGGCGCTACCAACTTTGACTTCATGGGCGTTAAAAACTACTGCATCGCTGGCAGCGCCGCCCTCATTCTGCTGGGGCTTGTGGCCCTGGGCATGCGTGGCCAGGGCGTGCTGGATATCGATTTCACGGGCGGGGTGGCGGTCGAGATTCTGTTCAAAAAACCCAAGGATATCGCTGAAGTGCGGAATCGACTGAGTGAACTCCGGGACCTAGCGGTGAGTGACGTCCGCATCGAAGGCGAAGAGCCAGGACGGCGCTATATGATCAATACGTCCAGCCCGCCCGGCATGGAAGCGGAAGAATATCTCAAGCAGGTCAAACAGAAAATCACGCAAGTATTCGGCGACGAACTCGTCCATTACAGGGTGGACATCGAGCCGATCACACAAACCAGCTTCTGGCGAGATACTCCGGGCGGACATCTGGCTGCTGGTCCATTGTCCGGCTGGCCATCGGCGATTGCGGGGCTCCTCTGGGGTGAAAATGCACCCTCGCAAGCTCCCCCCCAAACTGGCAATGCACCGGCTTCTTCTGCCCAGGAGACTGCCGCTCCACCGTCCGCACCAGCCACTTCGTCTGCACCGAGCCAGCCCAGTGAATCGGCCGGTGCCCCTGGAACAATGGCTGACCACGGAGAAAAGTCGTCAACGCCTGCGAAAACAGGCGCCCAGCGTTTCCCCACCAGGGTTCTTTTGAAATTCGAGCACAAGCTCAACTACGAAACGCTTGAAGGACTGGTCAAGAATGTTCTTGCAAAGTTACCAGAGCCTGATCGCCATGCGGACTTCGAGCTGTACAACGAACATTACCGCCGGGGCGACACCACCGGCTACAACCAATGGGAACTGCGGCTGACACTTCCGCCAGAAAAGGGAATGCAGGTAGCCCAACAGGTCAAAGCTGAACTGGAAAAGACGGTTTACTTCCCGTCTTCCAACACGATTGGAGGAAAGGTCGCCGGAAGCACCAGAATCCGCGCTCTTTATGCCCTAGTACTTTCGGTGGCCGGTATGATCATCTACCTTTGGGTACGGTTCACCCGGGTGAGCTTCGGCGTGGCGGCCGCTATCGCCCTCGTTCACGACGTCCTCATCACAGTGGGCATGATTGCGCTCAGTGCTTACGTGGCCAACCTGCTGAGTTTCCTCCTCATCGACGAATTCAAAATCGGTCTTGCCGTGCTTGCGGCCTTGCTTACGATCATCGGGTATTCTGTCAATGACACGATCATCATCTTTGACCGGATTCGCGAGGTGAAAGGAAAGACGCCCTTTTTGACCCCGCAAATCATCAACACAAGCGTCAACCAAACGCTGAGCCGAACGCTCATCACTTCGCTCACCACGCTTTTCGTCATCGTCGTCCTGTACATTGGGGGCGGGGCGGGGATTCACGCCTTCAGCTTTACGCTCTTGGTAGGCGTGATTACCGGGACCTACAGCTCAATATTCATCGCCTCTCCGATACTTTTGTGGCTGTCGCCGCGTCCCACCGGCCCTGCCTCGCAGGTCCGATCTCTTCAGTACGTTTCATAGGATTGCGATAATCGATCAGGTTTAAGAAACCCATGCCCAGGGGATTAACGGATGTCCGCTCCTGGGCATTTCTTTTTATAATTGCACCCATTGTACCGACAGAACGTCTTCTCACTTCCCAGCTCACAGAACACTCGCCCACCGGCCGATCTTTGCTAACAGGAATGCCTCGCGCAAGAGAGGGGCTTTTTCGAATCGCACCAGGGAGGTTCACGCACCAGACAGGGAGGTCCAGAGCAGCCATGGCGTTCATGCAACATGGGAGTGGACCGCGGACTCGTTGTTTTTATCCTCCTTGCAGCGCTCTCGGTGGGTGCTGTGTGGGGATTGCTTTCCCGCCCACCACGGGCCCACTCTTTTTCTGCAACGTTTAACAACTCCGCACCCCCCTCCCTGACATCGACGCCGTTCCCCTCCCCCCCGAATTCGCCGCTCAGCACAACAAGCCAAACGCTCCCCTCTTCCGATGCCGATACGTCCATTCCCCCGGAGATCATAGCGGCTCCGGAAACCCACCTTCTGTTGTCACTCAGCAATCAAAAGCCCCCGGCGATTCCCGAGCGGTATCCTGCCGGTCAATTCGTGGCTCACAACGAGAGAGACGGAACCGGCCGCGAGTCTCTCGCCGAGAATACTCTCCATGATGGAAGCGGAAAACAGGTTCCCTCCGCCGACGATTCACGGTTAATGGGGAGTTCACGAGAATCGCTGCAAACGTCTGAAAGTCGCAAGACGGTCGGGCGAGAGACCCTCCGCTACCGCATTCAGGACGGCGATACCCTCCCGGACCTTGCCCGGCGATTCTACAGCGACCCAGGCCGATGGCGGGTCATCTTCGAAGCAAACCGCACAATAATCCCAGACCCGGACCTGCTCCCCATCGGCACGGAAATCGTTCTACCGGCACTCGAATCTCAAGGCGCAGATTAGACAGATGAGCCGGATTCAGCAAATTGCTTTTCCACAACCCAACCCCTCCGTGGTGACCGGCGTGTCGAAAGAGCAGAGATGTGCGCACACCGGTTTTCTGAAAAGGCCAGCATCCCTTCCTGGCCTGATGCATCCCCACTTTTACAAAAACCTACGACATGACACGAGCACACTGTGTGGTAGGGGCAATTCACGTATTGCCCTCACCTTCAGTCGGAGGGGCACGCTTGTCGTGCCCGGTGAAAAGGAATGGATGATCCAACATCGAGCGACGGACCTGACAAGCAGGTCCCTCCGACAACGTAGGGGCAATTCACGAATTGCCCTTACCGTCAAATCGCAGCGGCATGCTTGTCGTGCCCACCGCAAGGCAAGTTTGCTCTGCCGTTGGGAAACGGACGTGACAATAGGCCCCTCCGGGCCGAATATCGCTCCGTCGCAACCCCCTGTGGACGCCCGTTCTCTATCGGCAGAGGAAAAGTGGAAACGAGTCAGCACTATGGCAGGATAATCATGGCCGATGGGCTCAACGGTTTGATCACTGGTCCTTCCGCTTAGACCGGTCCTGCCACGGAAATGGCTGCTTAGCTACCCGGTGCTCGACGAAGTAGGCAATCGATTGAAAGAGCGGCTGTTCAAAACGGAGTAAGAGATCCTTCCCCTGAGCCGTGCTTGGAAGCTTTGCAAAGTAGAGATCCTGCAGTTCCGGGTTTTCCTCTTTTGGGGTCGGATGAAATCGCGAAAAAATGTTGTACATCCGCTGGGCGTCAGCCAAATCTTTGCCCGAGTCCTTTCCCACAATCAGGAAGATCGAGAGGGCCTTGGTTACACCTGGATGTGACATGGCGGCCTGGACATTCAGACCGGGCACCGACCATTTCGGAGAAACGAGAATCAGCGCCTTCACATCCTGGCCCTGTTTGAGTCCGGGGTACACCGGCCAGCTCCAATCCAGGCGAGCCCAATCCAAGGCCACAGTCGCGCCCACATCCAGTCCTAAAAGACAAAGCTTTTCAATATTGAGTTCCCCTGCATTGTTCTTCTGAAGCAAAAACCGCTTGCACGTCTCGAGGTCCATATCCACCATCCGGGCAACTTCCGTGGGCGGCATCTTGTCCACGGTGATTGTGGTCGGCGTGGGCAGAAGCCGCTGCGTGCTAGCACCGTGACCACGCAAATCGGGCACAAACACCGCATAACCCTGCTGCTGGAGGAACGGCGCCAGCCGATCGAAATCTCTCCGGCTCCCTTTCCAGCCGTGGATGAGCATCACAACCGCGGCATCCTTCCCTTTATTGCTGGGGTAATATGTCGCCTGAAGCTGCACCCCATCCTTGGTCAAGAGGTCCGTCCCGCTCACCTCCACCGGAGCGGGAAGTCGCTGCGATGTGGTGGGAGGAGCTGGCGGCTTGGGAGCAGGCGCCGCAGCCGGTGGAACCGGCCGTTGCGGCGCCGGTTGTGAGGGCGGAGCAGGCGGTTGCACCTGGCGAGGAGCCTGGTTCGCTGCAGGTGCCTGAGGGCGAACCTGCGCAATTGCACATGTATTCAGTCCGCATGTGCCCATCAACCAAACCAGCACCGACGCCCAAACCACTGCCGCGACAACTCTTTTTCGGCGCATCAGACGATCTCCCCGTGCTCGCACGCCAGGCTTTACGCCGGGCTATTCCACGTACCCTGCCCTATCTTGGACGAATCGTGCATTTCCCTTGTTCCAGAGCCCTTAGATCCTTCCCCAATCGTACCCAGTTTGAGGGGAAACCGTCAACGCGCCGACTGTTTGAAGCATCGCCAGTTTCGAAAAAATCGATGAGATCAAACGGGCGCCGCGTCTGGTAAGGGCAATTCATGATTTGCCCCTACCTTCGGATCGGAGGGGCACGCTTGTCGTGCCCCCGGAGGCGGAATGGACGATCGAAGCCTGAACGGCGGACCCAACAGGCGCATCCCTCCAGCAAAAAAGAAATCGGAGGGGCACGCTTGTCGTGCCCGGTGAAAAGGAATGGAGGATCCAACATCGAGCGACGGACCTGACAAGCAGGTCCCTCCGAGGCGTTTTTCACTCCCGCGGAAGGCTTCGGCGAGGTTCGGGCCACTGGAGGGCGAGCCAAAGCGGGTATGACTCAGACCTGCCCTCTCTGGGCAAAGCGACCCAAGAGATCTAACGAATCGCCTTGGCGTCCAGTGCCCAGAACTCGCGGGGATCGTAAGAGTGGAACAGCCGCGCGACAGCAGTTGCCAGCACAGAGACAAACTCTTTGCGAAAATCCGATTCCGGCAGCTCAGAGGTTGGTATGACGCTGTTGGGGGGATAATTGATCTGGTCAAGTGTCTTCTCAAAGACCTGCTGATTGGTGGCACAATCGTGGACAGTCACCCGGAGGGTTGCCGTCCCCTGGTAGACCGTCTGTCCTTTGTACAGGCTGAAGGCCTCGATATCGACTCCGATCACCATATCCGCCCCGACCCCGCGTCCCACCTCGACATAGCTCTCCCAGTCGTGTTCGTCCATCCACTGCTCGACCTTCTGCGGATCGATCCACTGGGCCTTCGGGACTCGCTGCACCAGAATGGCGTGGATCCGCCGGGCCAGCGCCTTATCCACATGAGCGTCCCGATAACTGAGGCTGATCACCGGTCGGGCCACGATGGCCACTTTCTTGTCCTTCAGTCCTGCGAACTCCGGCTTCACATCGGATTGACCTGTGACCCAAAGTGCGGTTGCCAGGGCACTGCAACCACCACTCGCCAGTATCACCACAAGACAAACCGTCATCCATGCGGCTTGCCGATTACCAATCCAACCCAACCTGTTCATGGCCATCCTTTGCACAACGAGGAAAGATCAAACCTGCCGCCGGCGGTTGCGCTTGGTACCCTCACCACGTTACCACAACCGGAACACCATCCGGATCACCCATTCCCCCACAATCACCCCCAGTACAGTGAGGAGGGTTTGATTGAAAGCTGCCATTGAGATTTTCGGTCCGCTGATGCCAGTCAAGCCGGAAACCACAGCCGCCAGCCCCACGACAGCCGCCGCCACCGCCAACATCGTGCCGCTGACACTGGCCCGCAGCGCCTGTCGCCACTGACCCCGCACGCAGTGCGACCACGCCGTGGTCATCCCGCAAGTCGGACACCGCAATCCGAACCACCGCACCATCGCGCACGGGGGTAATCCCAGTTGCTCATGCGTTCCAAAGCCGCTGGGGGAGGGCTGTAGGGGCCAGGCCGTCCCCAAAACTCCCAGCACCACAAAGCCAAACGTTAAACGAGCTATCCGCTCCAGGGGTCTCAGCCGCCGGTCATCACGACGGTTACGACACTTTGCTGTTGACGGATTGCATCCGTTACCGGTTTTCAGTAACTCGGTCATGACAACTGTTGGCTGGGGCGAAGCATAACGCGAGAAGCGATTTGAGACAAGGTCGGTTCCCTTAGATCGTCCTCACGCAAACAAACGCGCCAAATTGCCTGCGCCTTACCGGTGGTCGGGTCCACTTCCACGATAGCGCCATTGAGGCGGACGTCATCCGTGGCCACGTCGAACGGCGTCGGCTCAAACGTTCGGGTGGTGTGGAGCACCCGGTCAATCCGCCGTCCAATGATACTCTCGTGAGGCCCCGTCATGCCCACATCGCACTGAAAGGCCGTCCCGCCGGGAAGGATCTGTTCATCGGCCGTGGGAACATGGGTGTGGGTTCCCAGCACGGCGGAGACCCGCCCATCCAGATACCGGGCCAGCGTCTGCTTGTCGCTGGTGGCCTCAGCGTGAAAATCCACCAAAATCACCTTGACCGAACTGGACAAGCGACTGAGGACCCGGTCGGCAGCCGCCAGGTAACAGTCCACCGGGCGCATGAACACCCGCCCCAGAAGACTGATGACCGCCACAGGCTCCCCGTTAACCGCTGATAGAATGGTGTATTCCCGACCAGGTGCTTCTGCTGGGTAATTCGCAGGACGTACGATGCGCGAATCCGACCGCAGAACAGGTTCCAACTGGCGACGGGCATAAATATGATCCCCCATCGTGATGCAATGGGCTCCGGCTTCCACCAGTTCGTAAAAAAGTTCGGGGGTCAATCCGGATCCGCCGGCGGCATTTTCGGCGTTAACGACGATGAAATCGAGCCGAAAAATTCGCAGCAGGAGCGGCAGGGCCCGGCATGTGATTCGCCGGCCCGGTTTTCCCACCACGTCACCGATCAGCATCAATCGCACGGAAGCGCCTTTCGTTGCAGACGATCACGAGGCTCTGCCAAACCCTTGCTCCACTCTCCCGATCTGCCCCACAAATCTCCCGCCTTTGGCGGCCCTATTCTCAACGCGCGATTTCTGTACAGCGAGTTTCCCGAAGTACCGTGACTTTGATCTCCCCGGGGTAATTGAGTCTTTCCTCGAAGGCCCGGGCAATGTCCCGGCAGATTTTCGCCGCAATTTCGTCCGTGGTTTCCTTCGCATTCACCATGACACGGAGCTCTCGCCCAGCCTGAATGGCGTAGGCCTGCTCCACGCCCGGGAAGCTCGATGCGATGCTCTCCAGCTCTTCCATGCGTTTGATGTAGCGTTCCAGCGTTTCTCGACGGGCTCCCGGTCGGGAAGCGCTGCAGGCATCCGCCGCCGCCACAATGACGGTGTAAGGATTTTCCACCCGCAAATCCTCATGGTGGGCCGCTGCAGCATGGATGACTTCCGGCGGTTCGCCATAGCGGCGGAGAAGATCCGCACCGATTTTCGGATGTCCACCTTCCGCCTCATGGTCCGCGGCCTTGCCAATGTCGTGCAGCAAACCGCACCGCCGGGCCAGGGCTCCGTCAAGACCGAGCTCGTCCGCAATCATCCCGGCGAGGAAAGCAACCTCGATGGAGTGGCGAAGCACATTCTGGCTGTAACTCGTGCGGAAGTGGAGCCTTCCTAACATGTAAATAAGACGCTCATGGAGCCCACGAATATCGACTTCCTGACACGCCGCCTGCCCCATCTGGCGAATGAACTCGTCCATCTCTTGCTGGGTCTCTGCCACCACTTCCTCGATTCGGGAGGGATGAATCCGTCCATCCGCAATCAATTTATTGAGAGCGATTCGTGCAATTTCCCGCCGAACAGCGTCGAATGCGCTGACAATCACCACACCGGGGGTGTCATCGATGATGACATCCACGCCTGTGAGCTTTTCGAATGTACGAATGTTGCGGCCCTCCCGACCGATAATCCGCCCCTTCATCTCATCGTTGGGAATATCGACCGTGCTGGTTGTCGTCTCCGCAGTGTGGGCCGCCGCGTAGCGCTGGATGGCCGTCAGAAGAATATCTCGGCTTTTCTGTTGACACATCTCGTGCAACTTTTGCTCGTATTTGAGAACGAGCGCACCCACTTCTTGCTGGAGTTGCGATTCGAGAAGCTCAAGGAGTCGCTTGGTGGCCTCTTCCCGGCTCAGGCCGCTCACCTCATGGAGGACCTGCCTTTGCAGATCAAGCAACTTTTGAAGCTCCTCTTTGCGACGGTTGACCTCCTCCAACCGCTCTGTGAGGCGGCGCTGCGTGGTCTCCACGATTTGTTCCTGACGGCGAAGCTGGGCGGCCTGCTCCTCGACGGCATCTTCCCGCTTCTCGAGGGCCCGCTCTCGTTGATGGAGTTCTTCGCGGATTTTCTGAAATTCCGCTTCCCGCGCCGCCCGCTCCTGAAGATCCCGCTCCTTGAGTTCCAGCTCCGTCCGCCGCTTGAGATCCTCCGCCTCTCGCTGGGCCTGCTCGACAATCCGCTTGGCCTCAGACTCAGCGTCTTTGCGCCGCAGATAATCGATTAATTTGGTGACAGTGAACGTCAACCCCGCTACAAGGACACAAACGACTGCCAGAAAGATAAGCTGGTTTGGTTCGAACACGGCCAACGCCCTCACTTTCTTTCGGGGCGAGGGCCTTGATCACCTGAGACTCCGAGCGAGGTGGCGAAACCTTACTTGAGGGCAGGAAGAGCAAAACTCAAGAGAAATTTCCCCAGTCCTGCACAAGGCATGCAGCCGGGTCCCTCTTTCCTGCACCGAAGGAACCACACAGAGAAAAGGCGAGAAGACTGCCCGGCCGGTCCTGTCTGAATTCGCAGACGAGCCACTCCACTCCCGGCTGACCCCAGCGGAGGAACAGCCCATCTGTGACTCAACTCGCCTTCGTCATAAAGTACGCCCGTTCGCCATACAGCCGAATCGATGGCGCTGGGAGCAGATTGTGCCTGGCGCTGCGAATCCGAGACCCGCTGTTCTTCCTTCACGGGAAGCAAGCCGGGAACTTCGCAGGGCGGTAGAATCCGAGTTGGGCAAGCACCGAGTTGCGCGGCCCGTCCGCCAGGCAACACTCCCGCACCGCCCACCTGGACTTCCCAGGCGATCCACGCAATGACGACGACTACCAGCAGGAGAATACCGACCATAACCTGTGCGTCAAAAAGCCCCGGTCGCTGCACGACCGGAACTCCGGTCAAAGGTTACTCAACTGATTCCTCCAGGGGAAATCCCAGAGGATGGCGTCTTCTCGGCCTTTGCTCACCCTCAGGAAATCTAAGGCCTTCGCATCCCGTCTAGGTTTACGACGATCTGCTTTTACCATCCACTCCTGGAGCAATTCACCCACCCCTTTTCGGGGCTGTGACCGCTCTTTTAACTCATTGATATCATATACGAGGTTCGGCCACTCCGCAACTCCAGTTCCAACCTGCTGTCAATTTTCTTTAAACGCAATCATCACCGCAGAATTTCTTATGTCCCTTCATCCGCTTGAGAAAAAATTTCTGGAAGCCTTTCCCGCCGAGCGCCGTGCGAGCTGGCCCATTGTGATCGCGGTCTCCGGCGGCTCGGATAGTGTTGCGCTTTTCCATCTTGTCTGTCGAACACACCCCTCGACAGCCGGTCCTCTCGTCCTGGTCCATGTCAACCATCAGTTGCGAGGTACAGAATCAGAGGAAGATGCCCGTTTTTGCGAGGAACTCGCGCGTGAGACAGGGGTGGCGTTTCGCCTTTTTGTATGTCCCGTCAAAGTAGAAGACACCCCCGGCCTGGGCTTGGAAGCGGCTGCCCGTCGCTCGCGTTATCACGCCCTGCGAGAAGCGGCAGAAGATGTTGGCGCCCGGTACGTCCTAACCGGCCACACTGCCAACGATCAGGCGGAGACAATTCTGTACCGCGTCTTCCGGGGCACCGGATTGCGCGGCCTGTGCGGTATTCCGCGTTCCCGGCCGTTTGGTCCCGCCGCGCTTGTCCGCCCTCTTCTCGGCATCCATCGTGAAGAGTTGCTTCAATATCTGCGCGACCACAACTGGAATTACCGTTCCGACAGGACCAACGAATCCACAGATTTTGCCCGTAACTGCATTCGCCACGTGATCCTTCCCGAAGCCGTCCGCGGCGTTCACCCGGCCGCCGTAAAGGGCGTTCTCCGCGTGGGGCTCAATGCGCAGGAGGCCTGGGCCTTTCTGGAAACCGCCGTCAATGATGCTATCTCCGCCTGTTTGGTATCACAATCCCCCACGGAAGTTGTTATCCGAAGGGATACTCTCACCTGCCGGCATCCGTTTTTGGTGCAACAGATGGTCCTCGAACTCTGGCGACAGCAACGATGGCCACTCCGCAAATTGACTCGCCAGCACCTCGTTCAACTGGCAGATCTGGTTCGTCAAGGGAGTCCGACCAGTTGCCAGCACTTCCCCGGGGGAGTGGAAATCCACGTTTCAGGAAATCACCTCATTTTGACCCGGCCTGCGGGTCATCAGACCCCGGCGAATCAATTAAATGACGGCGAAGACGATGTATTTGGAGACGTCGATTGATAGATCGGATCAGGATTAGCCGTGTCACCTATCGTAGTCATGGCGCATCGTAACAAGAATGCTACCCTGTAAGGGAACCGGGCACTCCGGCCGTCCCCCGAGGGGACTGCCGCCCCAACACCGCCCTGCACGTTTTCCTAAGGCGGTTTACCGCCTTGCGGTTGGACCCAAATAGGGCCATCAGCCGTTATAATGGCGTTGAATCCGCTGGAAGGAGCGTGTCTTTTGACTACTGGCGAAGGCTGAACGACAGCAATTCCAAAATGGATGGCAATTTCACAGAGTCTGATGTCTTTGGGAGGGTTTAGAAGCGATGCCCATCTACGAGTACACCTGCGAGAAATGCGGCGCTCACTTCGAACTTCTCATTCGGAACAACGAACAGCCACGGTGTCCCCAGTGTGGCACCACGGATGTGCTGAAGCAATTGAGTAAACCTGCCATCTCAATCAGCATGGGCGGCTCTTCCGCTGAAAGCACTCCGCCGTGTGGCGCGCCGCCCGGCTGCTGCGGCGGAAATTGCAACCTCTTTGATCAGAATTAGTTAGAATTAGCCCGCTTCCACGTAGCTGAGCCCGATCTCCGCCCGACACAGGCTGCTACGGTATCGCGAAAGCAAGGGCTGTCCAGTAGCCACCTTCAGCCAGTGCCGCTCTCACACTGAGCGGGAAAGGATCGAGAATCCACGGCGCACAACTCCCAGGCCGGTAGTACCCGAGTGGATAGATGCACTCATTCGGGGGATTCAGCCCCATTTTATACGGCAGCATGGGAACCGTCAGGAAGAAGTGCGCCGCTGACGCGAAGGGCTGGACGATCGGTCCCAGGTTATGGCCGTAGCGTTCCACGGCCACCTGCTCAAAGTACAGGGGTTTGTGGCACAGGGCAGAGGCCGTCCAGGTGAAAACGATCGGCTGCCAGTTTCTCTCCACAAACTCACCGCCCTGAAGTGGACATTCGACGGGGAACTTTCCCGGTTGAGGGGCAATATTGTTGGTGATCTCCGTGATTTTCCGAAGCCGATCGGGCGGCGGACATTCGTCTTTGCCCACGCCCGGCACCTGCGCAAGCTGTTCTTCCATCGGACGCTGATCGGTCGGTCCCTGAGGCAAGGTCTCCAAGAGCTGACCCGGCGGCGCGGCAGGGGCGGGCGTTCGTCCCGTTTCGCCACTACTCTGGGACGGATTCTGGGAGCGCGATTCCGGCTGATTACCTCCTGCCGGCAAAGGCGGGGGAATCAATTCCGCCGGAGTTTGCAGCGGTCGAGGCGGCTGAACCTGTGCGACCTGCCCGGCGACGTTGGCGGGAGTTTTGGCCGATTGAGAGCTTTGCCGATCACCAAACGGGTCTGCCAGCGGATCATCCGTCGGTTCAGCATCCCCGATCACCGGAACTTCCAGAACAACCGCCAGAGCCCGATCGGTTTGTGTGCCGGAATCCATCGGGTCCTTCGCGAGGTGACTTCGCCCCTCTTCTGGTGAAAAAGCCTTGTTCACTTCGCGGTCATCGGCAGGACCCGAGGAAGGCGTGCCCCGATCGGGGGGGAGCCACCGTAACTCCACCACTTTCGAGACTGGCGTTGGCGTTGCATTCTGACCCGGTTCGTTCGCACCACGGGTGGGGTTGCTCACATAAACCGGCCGAGAGTTCCGCCATTCACCAGCAAAACAACCCGATGGCGAAACGCCCGCAACGGCAATTCCCAGAAATGCAGGTACGACGAGCAGCAGACGTAACGCAGAACGGGCAGTCATCGGAGGCCTCCATGCCCGGCAAACCTCAGGATTCTTCACTCTCGTAGTCCACGGAGTAATTGGGTGACTCCTGCGTGATGGTGATGTCATGAGGATGGCTCTCCCTCACCCCTGCCACCGTCACCTGAATGAAACGGGCTTTTTCCCGCAGCTCCTCGATGTTTCGGGCCCCGCAGTACCCCATTCCGGCCTTCAGTCCACCCACAAGCTGATAGACAAAGGGCCCTAGTGGCCCACGATATGGCACTCTCCCCTCCACCCCTTCTGGTACCAGCTTTTCCGGCTGATGCTGCTCTCCTTGGCGGTAGCGCTCGCTGGAACCTTGAATCATCGCCCCGAGGGACCCCATTCCCCGGTATGCCTTGTACACGCGTCCGCGATACAGGATGCGTTGCCCGGGGCTTTCATCCAATCCGGCCAGCAAACCACCGAGCATCACCGCGTGCGCACCCGCCGCGATGGCCTTTGTAATGTCGCCCGAATACCGAATTCCTCCGTCGGCGATGATGGGGGTTCCGGTTTCCTTGGCCGCTTCCACGGCCGCCATGATCGCCGAAATCTGGGGCACCCCCACGCCGGTGACCACGCGGGTGGTGCAAATTGATCCCGGTCCAATCCCCACTTTAACTGCGTCGGCCCCCGCCTCGATCAGAGCTTTCGCCCCTTCGTAGGTTGCCACGTTTCCCGCGATGATATCCACGTCGCGGTTCCGCCACTGGCGTTTCAATTCTCGCACCGTTTCGATGACGTTGGCGGAATGTCCGTGCGCGCTGTCCACGCAGATGACATCTACTCCTTTTTCGATCAACTTTTCCGCCCGCTCGTAATCGTGGACGCCGATGGCTGCCCCCACCCGAAGGCGTCCCAACTCGTCCTTGCAGGCATTGGGGAACCGCCGCTGGTTATCGATATCCTTGATCGTTATAAGCCCCGTCAGTCTAAATTCTTCGTCAACCAGCAAAAGTTTCTCGACCTTTTTTTCCATGAGAATCTTCTCAGCCTCGCTGAGCGTTATAGTCCCCGTGGCCGTTACAAGGTTCTCTTTCGTCATCACCTCAGCCACGGAGACATCGAGATTCCCCAGAAACCGCAGGTCTCGTCGCGTCACGATGCCCACGAGTTTTCGGTCAGGCAAAACAATCGGAATTCCCGAAACGTTGAGCTGGTCCATCAATTCCCGGGCTTGCCGGGCAGAAGCCGTTGGGGGAAGCGTGGCGGGATTATCGATAATTCCGTTCGCCGTCCGCTTAACTTTTTCCACTTCCGCTGTTTGCCGGGCAATGGACATATTCTTGTGAATGACGCCCAAACCGCCCTCCTGGGCGAGGGCAATTGCCATCGCGCTCTCCGTTACGGTGTCCATCGGCGAGCTGAGAATCGGAATTCTCAACCGGATGCGGGCTGTCAGCCTTGTGCTCACATCCACTTCAGCAGGCACAACATCACTGTACGCTGGCAACAATAGGACATCGTCAAAAGTGATGGCGTGACCGATTACCTTGGGATGGTTCTGCATCGCGAGGCTCTCCGGAAAAGCACATAACGACATTCAGGGTGAGAATTGTATTAGTATCCGGGATAAGAAGCAGGATGGCAAGGATCAGCCAGAAGGCGATTCATCGGTCAGAGGAGTCTTCTGTGGTGGACCACTGCAGCCCCTGAAGCTCGGGGAGAAGTCCCGGCCTGATCCATTCCGGAGGGAGTTCAGAGACTCGACGGGGAAGGAAATGCCAGCGCAGTCCGCCGGGATGCCGCAGGGTCGGCTGCAAACCATAGTCAATAAGCTCCACGGTCGTGCGGCGTACCAATCGGCCTTCACGATCTACCTCCCGCGAAGTCTGACACACAATTGCCCCGGGCACTTCCGGCGAGACCAGCGACAGTGTCGTCACCGTGCCGCGGTCATACCGTTGCACCGTCTTCACCTGAGAAGTGCTCAACAATTGACGTCCTACCCGACAGGGAACATCCAGCACTGTAATCTCTGTGGTGGCTTGTTCAAGAATTCCGCCGGTGGCGGTATCCGTAGCCGTTGCTTCCTTTTTCACCACATAAGGCGGGACGACTGTGGAATACCAGATTTTGCTGACCGTCCGCACCGTGGAAACCAGGTTATTGACTTCCATGACCCGGCAATCAATCGTGCGTCCATCAATGGCGAGTTCCGCACTTCCCAGATCTCTGACCTGCAATGCGCCGCCGAGGGGTTCGCCATGAAATCCCTGGCGGACCACGTGGGGTTCCGTCCGAAAACGTTTGCCCGCCATCTCCACGAGCACTTCCACCCGAATGGCCAGCGAGGTGTCAGTCACTTCTGTCAGAGTGAAGCGGGTCTCGGTCACGCTGACCGTTCGTCCGCCATCCTCCATGCTCTCGGTGGTGGCGCGGAGCACTTTCCACGCCCCTACTTCGAACTTCCCCCAGGGATGAATCTGGCGGGGCACATTCGGGACAGGTGGCGTGGCTGAGGGCTGCTCCGCCACGGCCGCCGTTACCACGCCCCACACTATGGCCAGTACGAGAATCAGCGGCAGCCACCCACTCACCATCGAGGATCCGCGCTTAACGGCATACAACTCGCCAGAACGGGGGTTGATATTAAGGCAACGGAGACCACAAGCGGGAAGGTAACAATGGGCGACCATTAGGGAGGGAATTTGGCAAGCCATGGAAATGGGAGGCGGGAACAACTACTGTGCGGAACAGGATCAGGCCAGATTAATCTGGCCCACCCTTCTCGTCCGTGCCGGAATTCCAAGCTGCCCCACCTGTCATTTATACGATTTCAGAACCCGGCAAACAAGCCCTTTGGGGGGACCGGTCTCACCAATCTGTGAGATGTGCTTCACTGGGAATCTGAAGGTTCCTCAACAGTCAGAAGTTCATTTTCGCGCCAGTGGGACAGTGTCTGTACGATGCCGCTTGGCCAAAGGATCAAAATCTTCTCCACCTTCCCCAATCCATTCAAGCCGACCGTAACTACCGGCTCCACCTGCGAGAGATACCCCCGTGTTCGAGTGACATCTCGGCGGAGAACGGCTTTCTCCGTATGCACTTCCACCCACGCCCCGATGCCCTCACGATTACTCTTTGTGCCAACAAGCTGAAGTCGCAAAAAACGCTTGGAAGCCAGGGAGTTTTCAAAAATCCTGGCGGGTCGGTCAATTTGGGTAACCACCAGGTCGAGATCTCCGTCGTTATCGAAATCGGCGTACGCCGCGCCGCGTCCCACCAGGGGTTCCAAAAAATCTTTGCCCACCTGACTGGCCGTGACCGGAATAAACTCTTCTGCCGCCTCTGGCCCTGCATTCCAGAAGAGCCGCATCGGCTGGGCAAAATGTTGCGTGCTTTGTACGCGGGAAATCTCAGGCTCCACGTGCCCATTCACCGAAAGGATGTCGAGACGCCCGTCCAGGTCGTAATCCCAGAAGAACGTAGCAAAAGTCAGATCGGGTCGGGTCAACGGACCGATTCCACTCGCAACGGCCTCGTCAGTGAAAAGTGCCACCTGAGGATCCAGCACATAGAGAGCCGACATCTCATTGGCAAAATTGCCGATGACCACTCCCAAACAGGGATCATTGCGGTAAAAGGCAGCGTCGATCCCCATCGCCCCTCTCGCACGACCATCGCTATCGAAGGCAATCCCTTTTTCCAGCCCCATCTCGGCGAAAGTCCCATCCCGTTGATTCAGAAAAAGGAGGTTCTGCACCGTATCGTTGGCCACCACGAGGTCAGGATAGCCGTCGTCATTAACATCCACGACCCGCACTCCGAGCGTCTTCGCCAATGGGCCGCCCGTTGCGGGATTCCTGACGTGCATCCCGGCCTTTGCGGAAACATCCTCGAAGGTTCCGTCTCCCCGGTTATGGTAGAGATAGGGAAAAGTCGCGCCGAAAGAGAGCGGTGGACCATAGGCCCGGCCTAGTCCTACCAGTTGGAATCCCTGCTGGAGATCCAGTTCCCGCGACCACTTGACGTAGTTACCCACAAACAGGTCCAGATAGCCGTCGCGATCGTAGTCGAAAAAAGTGGCGGCTGTGCTCCAGGCATCGTCCGTACCCGCCAGACCGGCTTCCTCGGTCGCGTCCGCGAAGTGTCCCTTTTTGTTCCGGTAGAACCTGTTTGAACCCACCGCACTGATGAAAAGGTCGGGCCAACCATCATTGTCCACATCACCAACCGCCACTCCCATTCCGTAGATGTGCACACCGCCTAACCCTGCTTCCTCGGTCACCTCGCGAAAACGCCAATTTCCCAGATTCTTATATAAGCGGAGGCTGCCCCGATAGGCCGATGGCACCGGATTCCAGGGCCAAGGCATCCCACTCACGAATAAAATGTCGCAAAGTCCGTCGTTGTCGTAATCAAAGGCCGCACATCCACCGCCCATCGTTTCCGGTAGAAGTTTTTCCCCGTATGCCCCGCTTACGTGAACGTAATCCACACCGGTCTTTTGCGTCACATCATGAAAGATGACAACCGGCGGTTCTCGGGGCGGCGCGGGACGAAATTGAGGAATACTCACCAGCGGTTTTGTCTCCGGGGGCTTGCTGAAGGGGTTCCAAAGAGAAAGCACGACGGCCAGCACCAGGCCGCCAGCGGCCATCGCACCGCTCACCCAGGGTACACTTCGCCATAGTTTCCGATTTACCTGATCATTGACCATAAGCCACAGATATTTAACAAACATCTATCGCTCTGCAGGAGATTGCTCACCCGCTAGCTGCTTATGTGGTTTCTTCAGCGCTCGTCGCTTTTGATCCATAAATCCTGACGCACCACACTCCATCGTCGGGATGGAAACCAACCCACTTATCCCGCCACGCGATCCTCCTGACGCATCCCCACTTTTCTCCGCCGATGGGGACGTGGACGTTCACGCGGGCTCGCGCGGGAGTGGAATTCAACCCGGCGGCACCTGACGGTAGGGACAATTCGTGAATTGCCCCTGAAGCAAATTGCGTCCATGCCGTCTCAGGGGGTCTTTGCAAAAGTGGGGATGGATCAAGGCGATGCTCCCCTTGCCTTCCCCAACCTGTTGCAAACACCGGCATCTTCCGGCCGGCTAATAAGGCTACCCTCACGGCAGATTCCCTCCTGGAATCGGCTGTTTTTCGCCGGCACGTTCCATGGGGGAAGAATCGTTCATCGCGGCTGCCACGGCGGTGCTGGTTTTTCGCTCCAGCGGCGATTTCAGTCGATAAACCGCCACGGCCTCTGCCGCCCGATTTGCCCAGGGGTACCTGGCCCGGGCCGCGGCCACCGCGAAATCGCGTGCATTGTCGTCGGGTTTGTAACGTTGATGAGCCTCTCGATGAGCGCTGGCCAGCTCATTTTGGCCCAACATCTGGTAGAGGAGCGCCAGATTGTAATGCGCGGTGACATTCTCAGGATCCAGCGCGAGGGTCCTTTTGAATACACCCACCGCCTCCCTTAGCAACTCGTCCCTTTGCTCACGCTGCGCCGGACTTCGATTGCGCCGCGCCAGGTCGAAGAGGGTTTCGCCGAGCAGGTTAATCACCTCGTAATCCCAGCGAAAATCGAATCGGCGACGGATAAGTTCGCCCCGCGGTTCCTGCAGGACAAGCTGCCGCAACGTATCCGCCGCCTCTTTAATGTGGCCTTGCTGTCGGTTAATGACTGCGCTCAACCAGTTGACGGTCCACCACGGTACCTCGTCCGCTGGCCAGCGTGCTGTCCGTTGTAAAGCCGCTGTGGCCGCATCCAGTTCCCCTTCCACCTGATAGGCCCGGGCCAGGTTGATCGGCCCATGAACCACCCCCAACTTTTCCACCTCTTCGAAGGCTTCCCGCGCCTGCCGTAACTGAGACTTGCCTTTTAACAGCAGGCCGATTCCATAATCGTTCCAGCGTTCCCAGACCGCCACCGCCGGAGCCGGTTCCCGGGAATCCTGCCAGGCGATGCTGTTCTTGGCATCTTCCGTCGCGGGGACTTGCTCCGCAACGGGCAACGTCACCACGTCCCGGCAAATTTCTGTGATGGGTAACGTATTGATGTACCCCTGTGGTGTCTCGCCACGTATCGGCGGCTCATCCGGTTTTCGCTGGCTCACCACGAAGTGCATCAGCTCCCAGTCGAATTTTCGGTAGAGGACCCTCGCCTCCACACGGATTTCCTTTCCCGCCCATTCACGGGGGACATCCAACAAATAGTGCACCACGGCCGCGGCACCGGGAGGAATCTGATGGTCGTACAACGGAACGAAGATGTCCTGGGGATTTCGCCGTGCGATCCGATTTCCGTTTCTATCGAGCATGAACACGTTGAGAAAATAGCTGTCCCGATCGACCTCACCTTTGGCGTCCAGTGCACCGCTTTCCGCCATCAGTTGGCCATTCACTTCCACCCGGAGATTGATCCAAACTTCATTGGAATCCGTTGTCCCCTGGGTGAAGGCGTGGCCGGTCTTCAAATTTCGCACGACAACCTCCAGCACATACGGTTGCCCCGGCACAAGAACTGGCACCCGAGGTCGCAAGGGGGCGGCCTGGGGCCCGTCCACGGTCGCTCCCCAACGCAGGCCAAACAGATCAATCCGCAGAACGTCTTTCAAAAAGGCCTGGTGTTCAGCCACCACATCGTCCCGTCCCCGCAAATAAGGTAGCGCGGTGTTGGCCCCCGGAAACAGATGACTTTTAACCGCCAATCCCGCTACTCCCGCGTAGGTTTTCGCTCCGAAATCCTGCGACGCCACCGGCGGCATATGACATTCCGCACAGTTTTCTTTGGCCACCGGGGGATAATAGAAACTTCTCACGCTATGACCCGATACCCCACTGAGCAAAAACGAGTCGTAATGATTCTGGCCCCGCAAGAACTTGTAATCATTCAGGGCCTCTGGAATGTGAACCTTGTGGCACACGGAGCAAAACTCGGCTGTGCGGTGAAACGGCTTAAGGAACGTCCGCTTGTGAAATTCCGGCTTGGCCAGGATAAGCTGATGATTGATCCACCGAAAAACGGGATTGGTACTGAACGCGAATGGGTAATGGAGAGGCTCTTCGATCACGTAATCAGCATTTCCCCGCACCGAGTTGATTTCCACGATGCCGTGGCAGCTCGTGCAGGTCAGTCCGGCCTGCCCCAGCGGATCGTGCACGTCGTCGAAGTTCGGATCGTCAAATGCCCCAGAGAAAAACGGGACCGGATCGTGACAACCGGCACACCACCGGGCACGCCGAACTGTTCCCTCCCGCGACAAGGAAAACTGCCGGGTCTCCCGAACCGACGCCAGATAGACGGGGTTGTTGAAGGAACTGAAGCGGTGCGCACTCTCCGCCCACTGTTTGTGGACATCAGGATGGCAATCCTTGCAGTAGTGCTCGTCCATCAGTACCCCGGCAGGGATGAATCCTCCCGATGCCGTCCGAGCTAGGGACGGCTCAAAATACCGTGTCCCTTCCTGAGGGCGTCTTGTCCTCAAAAAGCGGGGATCAAACCAGTGAAATCCGAAGAACAACATCCCTATGAGCAGAGCGGCAACCCCACCTTGCACGAGCCTTCGCCAGGAAAAAGCCCCGCCTGCCCGACGGTGGCCCACGTAAATCCCGACGGCCAGCACCGGTGCGACAAGATGTGCCCAGTAGAGGGCACTCCGCAGGAGCGGCGCTTTCACCACAAACGGACCGATTCGGCTGAGAAGAACGCCGGTCAAACATAAGACCGTGAGCACCAGAAGCAGGACCAGTCCCCAGATTCCTACCCGCTTACGGCGCCACCGCCACCTTGGGAGCACATGGCTAACCGCAAATGCGATAAACAACCCGACAAAGAGAAATCCCCCCACAAGGTGGAATAGAAAAGCATACTGATAAGCATAGTTTTGAAGGCTCCAGCCCGTCACGCGCTCCGTCCAAGAAATCCCCGCCAAATACAGGGCATTCCCGCAGAGCAGGAGAAACAACACTCCAAACGGAATGAAAAACCCACCGAATTTTTGGACCAGACGGTCAGGCATCGCTTATCGAAACCGCAACGGTAGGCAGCACGGCATGCTTTTCACCAATTCTGTCCTTTATTATTGGCTACACTGCCAGAAAAGAGCAATAAATTTGCCCGCCTGCTTGCGAACACACGATGACGACCAGCAAACGGTCATGGCCAATGAGCCGGTTGGTCGGGAAAACGGGCAGAAAAGACGGGACGCAGGAAGCCATCACCTGGACTCAGTCCCGCTTTTCGGTAGGATCTGCAACAAGCCCAGGGCCCAATACCCGGTAGGGGACAACTTGTGAATTGCCCCTCAATTTGAACAAGATTGAACCAAGCAGACGGATCCCGACTGGGGAAGGGCACTGTGAAATATCAGAATCCGGGGCTGACAAGCAGGTCCTTCCGCGGTGAATCTCACTCGTGGGCAAGGGCTTCCCGAAAATCCCACCCTTTTCCCACGGCGGGCAGGACAAACCTAGTGCTCCGTCACAGGAAAATTTTGGGATTGTCTTGGGTGGGTGGGATGGGATAGGATGGGTGGTCGTTTCCGTTCCCTTTTGCCAAGGAGGGTTGCCATGCGAAAGAAGTATATTGT